>OJQI01000328.1_pt1 | contig 27332 bp, 18 predicted proteins | sample 1598711 | NCBI WGS metagenome assembly OJQI01 (sample SAMN03922505, study PRJEB24848) | human gut metagenome | isolation source: stool sample | host: Homo sapiens | place: Germany | collected 2011-11 | reverse complement strand
CGCCCAGGTGCTCGACGGCCTGCTGGGCCACGGTCAGGCCGAACAGGCCCGCGCCTACGACCACCAGATCGGGATACTCCACCGCATCAGTCATAACAAAACAACCTTCCAAACGTTATCGATGCTTATCGCAGCCACGCAAACGCACAGGGGCGGCGTGCGATTCCTTCTCAAGTGTACCCGTGCGTCTAGTCGGTGCGGCGAGGTCCGGGCATGGTGTAATATGGCAAGAGCCTCCGCGTGGCGGTATGTCACCCAACTCCCCCAGGGCAGGAATGCAGCAAGGGTAAGTGGCCTCTTCCGGGTGCGTGGAGGTTTTTCTATATCTTCTCCGATTCGTTCCCCACAGTAGGGGCGATGCCGTATTCTCGGTGACTATGACCAACGAATTCAAGCCACTTGTCCGAGATCCACAGCAGCCTGTGAACATGCTTCAGCAGCCCACGGCAGCAACGCCTGCGGAACCGTTGGAATCGTTGTCGTTCCCTGATATGCGCGAAGTCGAGGCGGTGCTTTCTCCGCAGGATGTCAACAAAGGCTTGGCTCAGGCGGATCCGCTGACCCGCCATCCGCGCGTGTCCAGCATCGTGCTGTGCGTGGTGTTCGGTCTGCTGATGCTTGCCGCTTCCGCCGGCGTCTGGTGGCTTGGCGTGCGTACCATGGACGGCCAAAGCTATGAGGATATCGTCTGGTCGAAATTCGATGCCGCGTTGCCGGGTTGGCTGGCGCCGGTCGTGCACGTCTTCGCCATTTCCGCAGTGGTCATCACCGTCAGCGTCATCATGGGGGCAATCGCGTTTGCCGTGCTGATCGTGCGCAAACGGTGGCTGTCGATCGCGCAGCTCGCTGTATTCGGAGGCCTGTGTTTCGCCGCGGCCGAACTGTTGAAGCCGCTGCTGCCACGCCCGTATCTTATTAATTTGGAATCGAATCCTAATAATTCCGCGCCTTCCGGGCATGTCATCCTTGCCGCTGCGGCAAGCGTGATGCTGCTGTGCGCCGTACCGCGCGTGCTGCGTGCGCTGGTGGCGGTGATTGGTTGGGCGTATACGGTGCTGGTCGGATTGTCGGTGATCGCGGCGCAATGGCATCGTCCGACCGACGTGATTATGGCGCTGCTGATCGTCGGCGGACTGGCGTTGCTGGCGCTTGCCACCACGTTCGCCAGCGGCATGGATGAGCCGGGCACGCGCGTCTCGTCGGCAAGCGTGCAGATCGTCGGCAGTGTGATGCTGACGATTGGCGTATTGGGCATCCTGTACGGCGCGTATATCATCTGGCAGATTCAGCCGGGACTCGCCATGAGCGCCGAATGGACGAATGCCGGCGCGTACGTTTCCACGGCGCTGCTGACGGCCGCCGTTTCCGCGCTGGTGCTTGGCATAACGCTCGCCATGCGTCAGCTGACCGCCTCGCCGTTGACGAAACTGGGTTTGGTGGGAGCGCCGCCCGCACCGCCGAAGCGCTGAAAACAGCCGGTTCCGGGCATGCTGCCGTCCATACGCCACACGGGCGGTTTGCCATTTCTCCGTATTCAGTGAGTATTATTGCGTTGCAAACACTAGTAATAAGGAGTGGCTATGGCTACCGGCAGCAAGCTCGTTATTGTGGAGTCTCCTACCAAGGCGAAGAAGATTGGCGGATACTTGGGCTCCGGATACACGGTCATGGCATCGGTCGGCCATATCCGCGACCTTGCCCAGCCCAGCCAGGTGCCGGCGGCCGAGAAAGCCAAGTACGGCAAGTTCGGCGTGGATATCGAAGACGGATTCAAGCCGTATTACATCGTGGACGGCAACAAGAAGAAAACCGTTGCCGACCTGAAAAGCGCGCTGAAGAAGGCAGACACCCTCTACCTCGCCACTGATGAGGATCGCGAAGGTGAGGCGATCGCATGGCATCTTGTGCAGACGCTGAAGCCGAAGGTGCCCGTCAAGCGCATGGTGTTCCACGAGATCACGCCGGAAGCGATCAAGGCGTCGCTGAACAACACGCGTGATGTGGACGCCGCCATGGTGGACGCCCAGGAAACCCGTCGTATTCTGGACCGTCTGTACGGCTATGAGCTGTCCCCGGTGCTGTGGCGCAAGGTCGGTCCGGGCCTGTCCGCGGGCCGCGTGCAGTCCGTGGCCACCCGTCTGATCGTGGAACGTGAGCGTGAGCGCATGGCGTTCGTGCGTGCCCCCTATTGGGATGTCACCGCCACGCTGGAAGCGCCCGACGCCGACGGCAACAATGTTGCGTTCGATTCTCGCATGGTGTCGCTGGGCGGCCGTCGTTTGGCCGGTTCCAAGGATTTCGGCGATGATGGCCAGCTGACCGCCGCCGGCGTCAAAGACAACGTCGTGCAGCTGGACGAAACGCACGCGAATGCGATCGCGCGATCGCTGGAATATGCGACGTTCACCGTCTCGTCGATGGAAACCAAGCCGTACCGTCGCCGTCCGGTGCCGCCGTTCACCACGTCCACGCTGCAGCAGACGGCCGGCAATCGCCTCGGCATGAGCTCGCGCCAGACCATGCGTGCCGCGCAGGGCCTGTACGAAAACGGTTTCATCACGTACATGCGTACCGATTCGGTGACGCTGTCGCAGGAGGCGATCGCGGCCGCCCGTGAAGCGGTGTCGCGGCACTTCGGCGAAAAGTACTTGTCCGATGCGCCCAAGCAGTACGCCACGAAGACGGCGGGCGCGCAGGAAGCCCATGAATGTATCCGACCGGCGGGCGCGCATTTCCGCGATCCGGCTGAAATCGCCACCAAAGTGCCGGCCGACCAGCTCAAGCTGTACACCCTGATCTGGCAGCGCACGCTGGCCTGCCAGATGGCCGATGCGACCGGTTCCACCGCCACCGTGCGTCTGTCCGCGCCGACCGAATCCGACGGCGAGGCCATGTTCCAGGCGTCCGGCACCGTCATCGAATTCCCCGGCTTCATGAAGGCCACCGGCGAGGGCCGCCGTAGCGTTGTCGACGCGAAGAAGAGCGCCGAGGCGGCGGGCGTGAAGATTGGCGATAAGGCCGAAAAGTCTGCGAAGGCTTCGAAGAAAACCGATGACAACGTTTCCCTGCCGCCGATGCAGCCGGGCGACGAGCTTGCCGCCGTGGACGTTGCCGCGGACGGCCACGAGACCCAGCCGCCGGCGCGCTACACCGAAGCGTCGCTCGTCAAAATGTTGGAACAGAAGGAAATCGGCCGTCCGTCCACGTATGCGAGCATCATCTCCACAATCATCGACCGCGGGTACGTGTACGAGCGTGGCCGTGCGCTGATTCCGTCCTGGCTGGCGTTCTCCGTCACCAAACTGCTTGAAACGAAGTTCCCGAAGTATGTGGATTACGAGTTCACCGCCGATATGGAAACCGGCCTCGACCAGATTGCTGGTGGCCATGAGACCGGCAAGGCGTGGCTGACCCGCTTCTACTTCGGTTCCGGCGATGGTGCGGCCCAGTCCGCCGACGAGGCGCATGAGGGCCTGCAGCAGCAGGTGGCGCAGCTTGGCGAGATTGATGCGCGTGAGATCAACACCATCGATATCGGCGATGGCCTGCACGTGCGCGTCGGCCGTTATGGCCCGTATCTTGAGGACATGAAGCATCTGGATGCGGAAGGCAATCCGAAGCGCGCCTCGCTGCCGGATACGCTCGCTCCGGATGAGCTGACCGTCGAGGTCGGCCACGATTTGATTGAAAACCATTCCGGTGGGCCGCGTGAACTGGGCAAGGACCCGGTGTCCGGCGGCACCGTCGAGGTACGCAATGGCCGGTTCGGCCCGTACGTGGCGTTGGTCATGCCGAGCGCGGAAGATGCCGGCGATACCGCTGCCGAGTCCGCCGCAGGCAAGGCGGGCAAGACGAAGCGTTCCGGCGGTAAGAAGGCGGCTTCCGACCGTCCGAAGATGGCGTCGCTGTTCAAGACGATGAGTCCCGAATCGCTGACGTTGGAAGACGCGCTGAAACTGCTGAGCCTGCCGCGCGAAGTCGGCTCCTACGATGAGGCGAACGCCGAAACCGGCGAAATGCAAACGGTTACGGTCATGGCCAACAATGGCCGTTACGGCCCGTACCTGACCAAGACCGGTGCCGACGGCAAGTCCGACACGCGTTCGCTGGCTTCCGAAGACGAGATCTTCACCGTCGACTTGGAGAAGGCCAAGGAACTGTTCGCGCAGCCGAAGTACGGACGTGGTCGTGGACGCGGCGCGGCCAAGCCGCCGTTGCGCGACTTGGGCACCGATCCGGAAACCCAGAAGCACGTGACCATCAAGGACGGCTTCTACGGCGCGTACATCACCGACGGCGAGACAAACCGTACACTGCCGAAGCAGTATGCGCCCGAATCGATCGAACCGGCCGAGGCGTTCCGCCTGCTGGCGGAGAAGCGCGCGCAGGGGCCGTCGAAGCGTCGTGGCCGCAAGACGGCTGCGAAGGGAGCCAAGAAGGGCGCTGCCAAAGGAGCGAAATCCGCGAAGAAGGTGAGCGCGACCGAACAGGCGCGTGCCGACCGCCGTGCCAAGGTGCGTGAACTGGCCGACAAGGGTTGGGCGAATACGCGTATAGCGAAGGAGATCGGCTCCACCGCGTCCACCGTGAAGGCTGACGTCGACTGGCTGACCGCCAACGAAGGCTACGCGCGTCCTGAAGTCGTTCCCGCACGCTGACGTTATGCGGCGCGGAAACGTCGCACGATCTGATGTTCCGCAAGACAATCGGCATCGTGCGACACCAAGCCGTGGGCCGAATGGCCGGGCACGGCAGGGGCGCACGGTACAGTGAAAGGCATGCAGGGCACTTTTATCTCGTTTGAAGGCGTTGACGGCGTGGGCAAGACCACGCAGGTCGAACGGTTGCGCGCATATGTTGAATCTCAGGGCCGCGAATGCGTGGTCACGCGCGAGCCGGGCGGCACCGCATTGGGCGTGGCGATTCGCAAAATGCTGTTGCACGGCGTGGATACGGGGGATGAGAACGATTGTGCCGACATCGCCCCGCGTACGGAGGCGCTGTTGTTCGCCGCCGACCGCGCGCAGCACGTCGCGGAAGTGATTCTGCCCGCTCTGCAACGCGGCGCGGTGGTCATCACCGACCGGTATCTCGATTCCTCTTTGGCGTACCAGGCGGGCGGCCGCGAGCTGACGGCCGCGGAAATCCGAAACCTGAGCATGTGGGCCACGAACGGTCTGCTGCCGGAACGCACGTATCTGCTGGATATGGATCCGGCGCAATCGCATGCGCGGCTGCAGCATGCCGAAGACCGCATGGAGGCGGCCGGCAACGACTTCCAGCGTCGCACACGCGTCGCGTTCCTCGACTTGGCTGAACGTGAGCCGGAACGGTTCCACGTCATTGACGCAAGCCAGTCCATCGAAGACGTGTGGGCGCGTATCAAAGCCGATTTCGACACCGTGAGCACCGCTGACGGGGGTATCGCATGAGCGTGTGGAACTCCATAGTAGGCCAAGCGCAGGTGGTCGAACAGCTGAAGGCCATCGCTAGCGGCGACCCGAAGGCCATCGCGCAGTCGTGGCTGATTTGCGGCCCTCCCGGATCGGGCCGTTCCAACGTTGCCCGCGCGTTCGCCGCCGCGCTCGAAAGCCCCGATCATGGCCTGAACGATGAGCCGACCAAAACCACCGAGCAGGTGCTTGCCGGCACCCACCCCGACGTGAGCGTGCTGGCCACCAACAAAGTGACCATCGGCATCGACGAGGTGCGTGACATCATCACCACATCCGAGCAGATGCCCGGCACCGCGCCGTGGCGCATCATCATCATCGAAGACGTCGACCGCATGATGGAACGCACCACCAACGTGCTGTTGAAGGAAATCGAAGAGCCGAGCCCGCACACCATCTGGCTGCTGTGCGCGCCCAGCGCCCAAGACGTGCTGCCGACCATCCGCTCGCGCACGCGCATCGTCAACTTGGCCGTACCGTCCAACCAGGCGGTGGCGAAATTCTTGGAATCGCAAGGTTTCGAGCCGAATATCGCGGCGCGTGCGGCACGATTGTCGGAGGGGCACATCGGCATCGCGAGCCTGTATGCCAAGGACGAACGCGTCATGACGGACCGCGACGAGCTCATCGTCGGCGTGCTCGGCTTGCATCGCGCGTCGGATGCCGTGCTATTGGCCGGCAACCTCATCGACAACGCGAAGGCGCAGGCCGAAGCGGAAGTCAACGTCAAAGCGTCCGAAGCGGAAGCCGATTTCCGCCGCATCAACGGGCTCGGACCCAAAGACCGCATACCCCCGAAACTGCGTGGCGCATACAATGCGATCGCCAAAAAAGACGAGCTCAAACGACGCGCCACCAGACTCACGCGTGACGTGCTCGACCGTGCGCTCAATTCGGTCGCCAGCATCTACCGTGACGTGGCGGTGCTGCAGAACAACGCCGAGGACGCGGTGGGGCTCATCAACCTCGAAAACCGTTCCGCCATCACGGAATTGTCGGTACGGCTCGACCGTACGGGGGCCGTGCGCCGGCTGGAGAACATCGCCACCGCGCGCCGCAGGCTCAATGGCAACGGCAATCCGGTTTTGGTGTTCGAAGCGCTGTTCTGCGCGCTGATTCCGTGATTTTCGTAATTTCCAGTAATTACCGGCGATTCGATTCGCGATTCACCGGCGGAACACCGAGGAATCCCGCACAATAAGCTGCGGGGCAAGCATGACTCGGGGCGCGCGCACGCTGCCGCCTGGCGCAGCAGCCGTCTCCGCCGCGCCTCCGGCAGGACCGGAAGCCAGCAATTGTAAGCATTCCGACACAATACGCTCAAACGGCGCACGCACCGACGTCAGACGGGGCATGGTGGTACGCGCGATGGCGGAATCATGGTAGCCGACCACCAGCACGTCCTCCGGCACGCGGATTCCCAACGCGTCGAACGCCACCATCACGCCGAACGCGATCGCATCGTCGGCGCAGACCACGGCTTCCGGCTGTACGAGCGGCCCGTTGAACAGCCGCATGGCGCAATCGAAACCGCGCTGCACGGTACGTTCGCCGAACTGGTTCCAGTTTTCGCTGGTGGCAAGCCCGTAAGTGCGCATATGCGTGTGGAATGTGGCGAACAGTTCCGCCGATTCGAAAGACAGCTCATTACCGGCCATATACGCGGCGGACGCGATGCCCTGCTCGGCCAGATGTTTGACGATCGCCTCCATCGCGGCGTTCTCGTCGATGCCTACCACGGACACGCGCGGCGCGGTCTGCCGTCCGCAGATCTGCACGATCGGCAGCGTGTTCGCGTACTGGTTCAGCGTTCCGGCAAGGTCCGCGCCGGCCGCGGGCACCACGATCAGCCCGTCCACATGGCGGTTGGCCAGCGATTCGATGCGTTCCGCCTGCGCTTCCTGCGTGGCTCCGATGCCCAGCAGCAGTTGCTGCGATTCGGTGTCGATGGTCGGCTCGATCTCGTCGAGCAGTTGCGCGGAGAACGGTTCCGTGGCGCTCGGAATGACTAGGCCGATGGTTTTCGTCACGTCGCTGCGCAGCGCGCTCGCCGCGTAGTTGACGGAATAGCCGAGCTGTTTGGCGGCTTCGCGCACGCGGCGGGCGATATCGTCGTCCTTGCCGCGTTTGCCGGACAGCACGCGTGAGACGGTGGCGATGGACACGCCGGCCGTCGCCGCGACGTTGGTGATTGAGCTGCCGCTGTCGGTTCTGCCTGCCATGCGCTGTCCTTTCCGTCGTGTCCGGCTTGCGTTTGCCCGGCTCCCTAAGTGTTTGTCAAAATGCCCTAGAGGGTGCCCTAAACCCCTGTGTGCTTCTCGGTCAAAGGTCTGGTCTGATGAACCGATTCGAGCCGCGAAGAGCCTATTAAGAATAGAACGACCGCCCGTCGAATATGGCGGGCGGGCGAAACGTTCGTACGTCAGTGCGTCAGTGCGTTATGCGCGGTGCGTCACTCGGCGTTGACGAGGATGTTGGCCAGGTTGTCGGCCACGGCCTCGGCGTTGTCGCCTTCGACGTTGATGACCACGGTGTCGCCCTGCTTGATGCCCAGACCCATGATGGACAGGATGGAGCCGGCCGGAACGGCGTTGCCGCCTTCCTTGGCGATGGTCACGGTCTGGCCGGAAGCGGTGACGGCCTGTGCGAACATGGCGGCCGGACGGGCGTGAATGCCGACCGGATCGTTGATGACGAGATTGCGGGTTGCCATAATGGTCTCCTTTGTTGTGGTTGGTGGTTGGTTTGCTTACGTTGGGTTGTCTCGATATTTACACGTCGATGTATATCGATTTTTGCATATCGATTGCATTATGCGGCTTTTGCCGGCATCTGCATTTCTTGCGATTATCATAGCACAGTTTTTACGAAACACAGAAAACGTTTACCGGTTTTGTTTTGCGGGAATTTCGTGTATACTAATCGCAGGCTGAAAATGATTTACCGGCAAAGACGGTGGGGATCATTGCAGTAACTCACCTATGCAAGGCAGGCATAATCCTGCAATCGTTTGCGTATCCATATTTTTTCCAAGGAAACAGGAAAAGGAGTTCTCATGAACATTAAGGGTGTTGGTATCGGTCGTGGCGTCGCAGTCGGCCCGGTCATTCGCATGGCCGCTCCGCTGCCGGAACCGTCGGACGCTCCGCGCGCCGAAAACATCTCCGCGGAAACCGAAATCGCCCGCGTCGAAAAGTCGCTCGCCCTCGTCAACGCCGACCTGAACCGTCGCGCCGAAGAGGCCGCCAACGGCGACGAAGGCGCCAAGCAGGCCGCCCCGATCCTGCAGGCCATCGCCATGTTCGCCTCCGATCCGTCCCTTGCGCAGTCCATCAAGGACCTCATCAACCAGGGCAAGACCGCCGAGCGCGCCGTGCTGGAAGGCTTCGGCGCGGTCGAAGACATGTTCCGCGCCATCGGCGGCTACCAGGCCGAGCGTGCAGCCGACCTGCATGACGTCGGCCAGCGCGTGATCGCCGACCTCATGGGCGCTCCCGCTCCGGGACTGCCGGTCAGCGAAACCCCGTTCGTGCTCGTCGCCGAAGACCTGTCCCCGGCCGACACCGCCGCGCTCGACATGAGCAAGACCCTGGCCATCGTCACTTCCCAGGGCGGTCCGACCTCCCACACCGCCATTCTGGCGCGCGCCCGTGGCATCGTCGCGGTCGTCTCCGCCGCCGAAGCCGCCGAACTTGAGAACGGCACCAACGTCATCGTCAACGCAGCCAAGGGTGAGATCGTGGTGAACCCGAGCGAAGACGAGATCGCCGCCGCCGAAGCCGCCAAGTCCCGTGCCGCCGCAGCCAAGGAACTGCGTGGCAAGCCGGGCGCCACCAAGGACGGCCATCTGATTCCGCTGCTCGCCAACGTCGGCAAGCCGTCCGATGCCGCGAAGGCGCTGGAATACGGCGCCGAAGGCGTTGGCCTGTTCCGTACCGAATTCCTGTTCATCGGCAACTCCGAGCCGCCGAGCGTCGAAGAGCAGACCAAGGCCTACACCGAGCTGCTCAGCCAGTTCCCGGGCAAGAAGGTCGTGATCCGCATGCTCGACGCCGGCGCCGACAAGCCGCTGCCGTTCCTGACTCCGGAAGACGAGCCGAACCCGGCCCTCGGCCTGCGTGGCCTGCGTACCCTGCGCGCCCACATGGACGTGCTCGAAGGCCAGCTCAAGGCGCTCGCCGCCGCCGACGCCGCAACCGACGCGAACCTGTGGGTCATGGCCCCGATGGTCGCCGACCAGCATGAGGCCGACTACTTCGTCAAGCTCGGCAAGAGCTTCGGTCTGAAGTTCGTGGGCGCGATGGCCGAAGTGCCGTCGATCGCCCTGATGGCCGACAAGGTGGCTGACGTGGCCGACTTCGTGTCCATCGGCACTAACGACCTGACCCAGTACACCCTTGCCGCCGACCGTACCCTCGGCTCCGTGGCCAACTATCAGACCGCATGGCATCCGGCGGTGCTGCGCGCCATCAAGATGATCTGCGACGCGGGCAACGCCAAGGGCATGCCGGTGGGCGTGTGCGGCGAGGCCGCGGCCGATCCGGATCTGGCGGTCGTGCTGGCCGGTCTCGGCGTCAACTCGCTGTCCATGACCCCGGTGGCGCTGGACGATGTGCGCGCCTCCCTCGCCGAAGTCACCTTCGAAGAGGCCAAGGCCAAGGCGGCCGCAGCCCTCAATGGCGACTTCTACAAGCCGGCCGAGTGATTTCCCTTCTTTCCTTCACTCGGCTATTCCGGACTTTGCGGCTGCGTCATCGCGGCCGCAGGGTTCCGCCACTGCAAATGTGCCTATGAGAGCGATTCGGTTCTGATGGGCCCTGTTTCCCGGAATGACCCCGTTTCGTGCGATCGCCGCGCGGACGGGGTCGTTTCGGTTGCGGGTTGTGTCGATTGCTGCGATTGCGTCGATTGCGCCACCGGCGTAGACGCGTCATACGGCCGCGTCGCGTCACGCGCATGCGCGATACTGGAAGCATGAAGATTTCCGCAGATTTCACCGTCATTCCCGACGCGTTCGCCAAGGCGGCGCCGCCTGAGAACTGCATCGACGGCACTCCGATTGTTTCCTTCCCCTTCTATATCGACGAGCTCGACCCGTCCGTGCAGTTTCTGCATTGGGAATTCGTCGATCCCGATTCCATTCCGGTGTGCGGTTTCCAGTGGAACCATTGGTCGCTCGCCAATCTGCCCGTGGACGCGCTGATGTACGATTTCAACGATTCACATGCATTGGCGATTCCGGCCGATTTTTCCCGCACGGTTTCCGCGATGATTCCCGAGACGGTGCAGGGACGCACGTCCGCCGCATCGCCGTTGTTGAAAGGCCGTAGCGACGATCCCGCCGTCACCATGCGTTACAACGGTCCGTATCCGCCTGATCGGGATCACGAATACTACCTGCACGTATGGGGCACCACCGCGCCTCTCAATGGTCTCAATCAAGGCTTCTGGCTCAACGAGATGGAACGCGCGTTGCGTAATTCCGGTGCGATCGCGGACCAAGGCGCTATCTTCCTGACCGGCAAGGCGTGACCGGCGAAACCGGCGAGAACAGCCGGCAAGGCGCAAACCGCGTAATCGCAAGATAATACCAAAGAATACCGCAAACGTAAACAAAACAAACGAAAGGAACCTACATATATGGCATGCACCACGATTCTGGTCGGCAAGGACGCAAGCTATGACGGATCGACCATCATCGCCCGCAATGAGGACAGCGCGAACGGCGAATTCTGCCCGAAGCGCTTCATCGTCGTCAAGCCGGACGAGCAGCCGCGCCACTATAAGAGCGTGCTGTCCCATGTGGAAGTGGATCTGCCGGACGAGCCGTTGCAGTACACGGCCGTGCCGAACGCGGATCTGAAGGAAGGCATTTGGGGCGAAGCCGGCGTCAATGAGGCGAATGTGGCCATGAGCGCCACCGAAACCCTCACCACCAACGAGCGCGTGCTCGGCGCCGACCCGTTCGTGGAACTCACCCCAGCCAAAGGCAAGAAAGGCGAAGACGGCTACGAGCCGGAAGTGCCCGGCGGTATCGGCGAAGAGGACTTCCTTACCCTCGTGCTGCCGTATGTCAAGACCGCCCGCGAAGGTGTAACCCGTCTCGGCGCGCTGCTCGAACAGTACGGCACCTACGAGATGAACGGTGTCGCCTTCTCCGATGTGGATGAGATCTGGTGGCTTGAAACCGTCGGCGGCCACCACTGGATTGCCAAGCGCGTGCCGGACGAAGCATACGTGACCATGCCGAACCAGCTCGGCATCGACGAATTCGACCTTGACGATGCCCTCGGCGACCAGGAGGAGCATATGTGCTCCGCGGACCTCGGTGAATTCATCGAACGCAACCACCTCGACCTGGCCGTGGAGAACGTCACCCCGTTCAATCCGCGTGACGCGTTCGGCTCCCACTCTGATTCCGACCATGTTTACAACACCCCGCGCGCTTGGTACATGCAGCGCTTCCTCAACCCGTACGACGAGCAGTGGGACGGTCGGGACGCCGACCACCAGCCGACTTCGGACGACATTCCGTGGGCCCGCCAGCCCGATCGCAAGATCACCATCGAGGACGTGAAGTACGTGTTGAGCTCCCACTATCAGGGCACCCCGTACGATCCGTACGGCAAGCTCGGCGACCAGCATTCGCGCCACATGTTCCGTCCGATCGGCATCAACCGTCAGAGCCAGCTGTCCGTCATGCAGATCCGCCCGTACCGCCCGCAGGTCAACCGTGCCGTGCAGTGGATCGCCTACGGCTCCAACCCGTTTAACACGCTCGTGCCGTTCTTCCCGAACGTCGACTCCACGCCGAAGTACCTTGAGGACACCACCACGCGCGTCACCTCCGAGAACTTCTACTGGGAGAACCGCATCATCGCGGCCCTGTGCGACGCCAGCTTCGCCGACACCGCCAACGCGGTGGAACGCTACCAGGAGAAGACCGGCGGCATGGGCCACCGCATGGTAGCCGCCACCGACGGGCAGATCGACCGTCTGGTGGAAGACGTCATCGACGAATTCGACGCGGACGACGAGACTGGCGACGTGCAGCCGATGGAACCGGACGAAATCATCGAAGCCGTCCGCAACGGCGAGGCGCGCGAAGTGCTCGCCACCGCCAACGAGACCATGGCCGCGCAGCTTAAGGCGGAAACCGACAAGCTGCTCGACTCCGTGCTCTACACCACCAGCATGAATATGAAGAACGGCTTCCACATGTCCGACTTCTGATCGTTCCCTGATGGGATGGCCGGTATTTTTCCGCGATTGCATATCGTTGCATAACGCCGGAAATACCGCCAAGATCAACGGCTCCCGCACTGCGCTCGCCACCGTCCGTTCCGTATGACGGCCGGACGGCGTCCGCTGTATGGGAGCCGTTTTCTATTGCTGACGCTCGTTCACTAGAATGTTGCTTATCTGTGTTGTTCCGGCCATGTTCGGCGCTCGACGCCGCCTGGCGGAAGGCTTCAAGAAAGGACTCCAGTGACCAGCATTGAGGATTTCATCAGCCAATACGGTCTGGTGCAGAAGATTGATGCGTTCGGCTATCTCGATTATCTGAAGAGCAATCCGGATGCGCCGCGCAAGCATGGCAAGGTCGTCCTCGTCACCGCCGACACCCCGTTGAAGGCGTCCCGCGGTGAGGGCAAGACCACCACCACGATTGCGTTGATCGATGCGCTTCGTGAGCGTGGCATCGACGCGGCAGCCGTGCTGCGCCAGCCGAGCATGGGCATCACCGCAGCCGGTTCCAAGGGTGGCGCGTCGGGCGGCGGCAAGGCCTCCCTGACCCACCCGGAGCTGATCGACTGGGGTCTGTGCGGTGAAATGGGAGCCATCGAGGCCGCCCAGAACCTGTTGGTCTCCTTTGCGGAGAAGGCTGTTGACGACGGCAAGCTGGACACCATCCTCGTACCGCGCGTCTCCGAAGTGCCGTCCCGTTCCCTGCGCCAGATCGCAGTGGACCGTGGAAAGGGCGACGTGGCTGAGCGTGTGGTGCTCACCCCGACCTGCGAGCTCATGCAGATCGTTGTGCTGTCGCGTTCCATGGATGAGATCTCCGAGCGCGTTGCCAAGATGGTCGCCGGCACGAAGGATGGCAAGGCCGTGACCTTCGGCGAATTCGTTGACCTGTGGCGTATCACCGGCATCCTCGGCGACGCCGTGAAGCCAGCCAAGACGGAGACCGTGAACGGCTCTCCGGTGTACGTGCACGGCGGCCCGTTCGCCAACGTGTCCATCGGCATTCCGACGCTGGTTTCCGTGGAAATGGCGTGCGCGCTGCATGACGTGGTCATCGTCGAAGCCGGTTATGGTACCGACGCAGGCGCGCAGAAGTGGCTTGACATAGCCTGCCGCGAATACGACGCGCAGTGGCCGTCCGCAGCCATCGTCGTGACCCGCGCTTCCACGTGGCGTGACGATCCGGATCTGGCATGGCGCTACCCGTTCCACGTCCAGCGCCTCGAAGGTCTTGATATTCCTACCTTCCCGCTTATCAACCTGTGGGATGGCGAGGATGATCAGATTCCGGCGCTCAAGGACACTGCCAAGGAACTGGAATTCCGCGACCCGATCATCGGCAACCTGTACCGCGACGGTGGCGACGCGCTCGCCCCGCAGCTCGATGCGTTCGTCGATGCCGTGACGAACGGTTCTATGCCGGCCGAACCGCACAGCCACAAGGGCATGGCTCTGGTGGAGAACGTGCGTTGGGTCGCCGAGAACGCGTATGGCGTTCCATCTGACCGCGTGATTTTGAAGGACGGTTTCGCCGAATCGCTGGCCGCGGCTCAGAACCTATGCGCCAGCGCGGGCATCGACTTCGGTTCGCTTGCTTTGGTCGCCGTGAAGTCCCCGGCCACCATGACCGACAATGACCGCGCTCCGGAAACCGAGCGTACGGTGACGCTAAAGAAGGTCGAAGTGCATTCCGGTGCCGGCCTGGTGCACGTGAACCTCACCACGTCCCTGACCACGCCGATGCCAAAGATCGTCTGATTCGCTTGTGATTGCGCTACAAGATGATGCGTGTTGTATCTTCTCTGGCGCTCGCTGATTTGGCTTAAATGCAAAAGCCGCTGGTCCTGTTCGGGCCGGCGGCTTTTGCATATGGCTTTTCGCATATGGTTGCCAAACGACGTTTTATTTGATGAGTAAACCGTTTTCTTGTGGTTTGATTGTCAAGAATGGCTATTTTCCAACGATTTTTTATTTGACGGTTATTTGACAGATCGTGCCGGTCGGTGGCTTTGCTCGGCTTCTACGCGATGCGGCTTCTGTGCCGGCACGCTTTTGCTCACAAGTGGCAGGTTTTGCGATTTTCAAGCCTTTGCGTTAGGAAAGGGGTATGATTACTGGCGATTTTGCCGGCTCTCACACCCCTTTTCGATCACGTCCCACCAAAAGAAACGGTTTCCTTGTTCTGAAGGGGGGGGGAGATTGGGAAAACCGTTCTTCGAACCGCCCGCCCGTCATACGGGCAGGCCTCGAGGGAACGGGGCTTCGTCAGAAGTTTCCACCGTTCCAACCCCAGTCGGTCGTGGCGGTGTAGCGGATGTAAGTGCGGTCGGCCGGAATGCCCAGCTCCTTGCCCAGCGCGGCCATGATCTGCTCCGTCAGCTTCTCCCAGGCGGAACCCGGCACGGAACGGCCGAACACATTCACTTCCACGTATGCGGCCGGCTTGGAATCGTCACCGCCGAAATAAATCGGCATATTGTCTTCGAACGGGCACATCAGCCAGCCTTCAGACTTGCCGGGAACGGCAGAAATCGCCTTGCCGTAGGCCGTCTTCAGCGCCTCGCGCTGCCCAGGGGTGGTGGATACGGAAACGTGCGTGTGGATGACTGGCATTGCTGCTCCTTGCAATCGTTGAAATATATTGTTCTTCGTTACCCAAGTTTAGGTGGTCTGCGCGCGAGTGTTAAATATCCCGTGTGAGAAAACTGATTGAACAGCTTATGAAATTCGGCATTGTGGGTGTGATCGCCTTCATCATCGACTGGGGTATTCTAAACATTCTCGTCGGCGCCTTCCACATGCACAACGTGCTCGCCGCCACCATCTCGTTTATCATCTCGTTGATCTTCAACTATGTCGCCAGCATGAAGATGGTGTTCAAGCACCGTGAGGACATGGCTCGCTGGATGGAGATCGTCATCTTCGTGGTCGGCGCGGTGATCGGCCTGTTTATGAACGACGCCATCATCTGGATTTCCACGTACGGCATGAACCATGATGCGTATGTCTCTCAAAGCGCCGAATATCTGATCCGTACCAACGTGGGCAAGCTTATCGCCACCGCCGTGGTGATGGTGTGGAACTTCGTGACACGCAAGTGGTTGTTGGACGATACGCATACCAACGCCACGAACCGTCTGAAGAAGAAGGAAAACCGCCTGAGCCCGGAGGAGCTGGAGGCCAAGTGGGAGAACAGTTTCTCGCACAAGCTGGGCGTGTGGTCGCTGGAACATACGCCGAAGGGCTGGCCGAAGTAGCTGGCGGCGTTTCGTATACGGCATACGAAAAGGCGCGTCCGAATCGGATTTTTATTGCGATTCGGACGCGCCTTTCTGCGGTTGGCGTACGTTTCCTGGGATTGCCGGCTCGGTTATACGGTTCACATACTCACGTTGGTAAGCGTCGGCTGTTCGGTGGATTCTTTGATCTGCTTGAATCCAAGCATGGCGATCGCCAGCGACGTCAACGCCAACGCCGTCACCACAATGAAACCGCCCCGCGAGCCCATGCGGTCGATGAACTGTCCGGCGATCGCGGAACCGACCGAACCGCCGATCGAATTCATTGCGCCCATCCAAGCCATACCCTCCGTGAAACGTGTGGGCGGAACCAGGTGCAGCATCAGCTGGTTGCCGTTCACCCACGTCGGAGCCTGGCAGACGCCGATGCACAGGTAGATGATCATGATCACCCATAAATGCTTGGCGAACATGAACGAACCGATTCCAAGATTCACCACCGCAAGACAGAAGTAGAAACGCTTCCACAGTGGAATCGTCCAATTTTTCGCACCATACACGAGCGCGCCGATCAGAGAGCTGAACGAGAAGCAGGCGAATACGAAACCGGTGAACTGCTTCATATGCGCCTCTGTGGCGAACGCGACGATCGAAATGCTTGCGGCCGACTGGAACGCGCCCAAACCGAACCACGTCACGCACACCGCAATCAGGCCCGGACCCCAAATCGATTCCTTGCGGCCTGCCGCAATATCCGTGGCGGCCTTCTGCATCGCGGCCTTCACCTCAGCGGCCGTCTTGCCTTCCGCACGAGCCTTGTCGCGCGCGTATTCTACTGCCGCTTCGGTCTGCAAAGCCTTGGAACGGGCGGCCTCGCGCTCTCGGTATTCTTTACGCGTCATGCCGGCTTCGCGAGCCAACCGCGTCTGCGATTTCGGTTCGGTGGAAAGTTCCGTAAGGAACATCAGCGCTCCAATCACCACGCACATGCCGGTGAATGAGAACGCCAGCAGACCTGAAATCACGGCCAGCGTGGACGCCAGCGGATTGCCGATCACCCACATGCATTCGTCGAATACGCCTGATAGGGACAGCGCGCGGTTCGTTTTTTCCGCATCCCCTTTGAGCAATGTGGTCCAACGTTGACGGCTCATCGCGCCCCACGGCGGAATCGCGGCCATGAATGGCACGATGCAGAACAGGATCCACGACGGCGCGCGGGCGGTGATGCAGGACACCAGTGCAACCGCGGCGACCATCCACACGATGATTGTCGGAATCGACACCTGCCGTTGGCCGAACTTGTCTACCAGCTTGCCGAGCACCGGGCTGGTCACGGCCAGCGCGATCGCCTGCACTGCGGTCAGCGCGCCGGCAAGCGAGTAGTTGCCGTAGTAGTGCTGCACGGAAATCGTGATCGTCATGCCGACCATCGGGAACGGCATGCAGGCGATTACCGATCCGATTGAGAATCGTGCGGTATGTGGTATGCGAAGCAGCTCCGCATACCCTCCGAAAAGACGTTGGCCGATGTTTTTGACGCCGACGAGGACATTGTTGGTCATGCTTGCCGCTCCTTTCCGCTCACGGTTTCGCTCGTGACGTCCGCAGCTTTGCGTCGCGTGCGGACTGATGGTGGTGGTTCCTCTGAATTATTGGTTAACCGCTTCCGATACCAGCTCGCTGCCCCAGCTGTCCGAACACGTCAATCGATTGACATGTTTGACATGCCGCACACGGGGAGAAAGGTGGGATGGTGCGTGTTGTTTGTGTGTCTTTGTTGACCAAGGCAACTTTATGCGCAGGTACCGTCGTGACACGCGGTACATTAGGGCAGGAACCAATATTCGAATCGACGAATTTTTTCACAGGGCCGGCGACCGGCGAAACGTGCTGAGCCAGCACGTGGCCGGCAGGTCCGAAACGCAAGAAAGGCGGCCAATATGCCGGCGACAACCATCCATTTCGTGCGCCACGGCAAAGTGGAGAACCCCGGGCACCTGCTGTACGAGCGGCTGCCCGGTTTCCACCTGTCCGACGTGGGCGTGCGCATGGCGCAGGCCACCGCGCATTACATCGCGGTCAGCCCGCAGCTGAACACCGTATCCGCCGTCTACTCGTCGCCGCTGGAACGCACGCGCGAAACGGCGGGGGAGATCCTCGAATCGCTGAATTCGGTACGTGGACTGCGCGGCGAGGAACCGCTGGAGCTGCAGACGGACGAACGCCTCATCGAAGCGCGCAACGAATTTCGCGGCAAGCGCATCGGCTTCGGCGAAGGCGCGTTGTGGAAGAACGGCAACTGGAAGCTGGTACGCAACCTGTGGAAGCCGAGCTGGGGCGAAAGCTACCAGTCGATCGCGCATCGCATGCAGGACTTCGCCCTGGAGAAAGTGGCGGAATACCCCGGCAAACAGATCGTGGTGGTCAGCCACGAATCGCCGATTTGGAGCTACCGGCACATGCTGGAAACGGGGCACCCCGAACACAACATGCTGTTGCGCCACACCGCGCTCGCTTCTATCACCTCCATCACTTACGATTGCAGTACCGGGAAAATAATGTCCATTACGTACGCCGATCCGGCGGCGGACGTCGAATAATGTGAACCAAAACATGCGGTGGCTCAATCGCGGTCGGGGATGACTGCGGTTCGGGCCGGCCGCACGATATACAAGGAGAAAGTATGTCTTTTGTATACGACCAGAAGGTCGTCGACTCGATGTACGGCTCGCACGTGGTCTCCATGGCAGTTGACTACGGTGTCGATCTGGTCAAGATGTGGCCGTTGCAAACGAACCAGGAACTGGAAAACGATGTCAAATATGCGGAGAACCTGCAGGTGATGTTCTCCGGCATGATGACGCAGGTGCTGCTGAAACGCTCCGAAGAAGTCGACCAGTCGGTTGCGGAAGCCGTATACGAAGGCATGGATGTGCTTCCCGGCGTCGATCCGGAAATCATCCGCACGCTGATGGACGCCAACCACGCCTATGACGTGATGGCCTCCTACCACGGGGTCGACGGCATCGAACTGTTCATGGAAACCGCCAGAATACTCGGCATCGACGTGGAGACCCGAATCGAAAAGGAAATCCAAGACCTCATGGAGAACCTCTCACGCACTATGCGCAGCGCCTCCGGATTCGAAGTCGACGATGACGTGGCGGAAAACGTCGGCATCTGCCAGTCGGCCACGGTGGACCGCAACGAATTCGCAAGACGCTACCTCGCCTCGATGACGGTTCTCGACGCGCTGATAAACCTCATGTGCTATGGCGCCGACGATTCGCAGGAGCAGGCCATCCGCGTGCTGCCGGTGCTGCTGTTCGTCAACGCCATGCGCAACCAGCTGTCGATTCCGCCCACTTTCATCAACGCCGAACAGCTCATCAACCTGTTTGGTCTGCGTGACACCGCCCGCCAGTTCGGACGGCCCCAGTCGGTGTTCGACAGCTCGTTCAACCCGCTGACGTTCTCCACCACCGTCAAGTACCTCGCTTTCTTCGCGGGGCAGGAATGGCTGCGGCATATGAGGTTCCTGGAGTGGGACCCGAAGCAGGCCGAACAGGACGCCAAAGACGAGGACGAGCGCAAAAGCAGGGAAGCGCTCGCAAAGAAATACAATTTGACGAGCGATGGCGATAACGCGGCTTCCGACGCGGATTTGGATTCGTCTGCAGACTCGAATTTGTCTGAGGATTCGGACTCGTCGGAAGAGGCCGGTTCGGAGCCGACCGAGGAATAAGTGTTGCGGGCGGTCGTGTGACGTCTGACGGTGAAGGCTTTGCGTGTACTTGCGTTGCGTGCGCTTGTGCTTGCGCTCGAATTGCGCGTGGCCGTCGCCTATCCCACGCGTTACATCCGCAACGGCGTCACTACCCGTAACGAATGATCTGAAACGAATAATCCCGGTATCCTGCGATTGCACAGGATACCGGGATTATTCGTTATTCGTTATGGTGTGCCACGTTTTGTGTGGCGATAAGGCGGGGATCAGAGCGAAATCAGAGCTGCTGATCGGTGCCGTTCGCCGGATCATTCGGTACTGCCGGAGCGTCCGAATCCGCCGGAGCGTCGGTATTCGGCTGCTCGTGCGGATGCTGGAACTGGGCCGGCACTTCCGGCATCGGCGGAATGGACGGTGTCGGAGGCATGGTCGGAACAGCCGGCATCGGAGGCATAGACGGTACGGACGGAGCCTCCGCCAGCGGATTCTGCTGAGGTGCGGCGTATTGCGGCGCGGCGTGCTGCTGCGCGGCGTCATACTGCGGTGCCGGAGCTGTGTACGAATCGGCCGGAGTCGCTGGTGCCGTGTACGGCGCGGCCGGTGCCGCATACGGGTCTGCCGGAGCCTCGCCCGTGGCGGGAGCCCATGCGTTGGAAGCCGTAGGAGCGTCGAAACGCGCGCCTTCCGGATTGGAATCGCGGGCCATCAGCACAAAGTAGGACACACCGCTGGCAATGAAGGCCAGCACGCCGAGGATCAGCAGGACAACGCCGCCGATGCTGACGCTGTTGCCCGCCTCCAACGACCTGAACGAAAGACTGCTGCCGATGATGAGGATCAGACCGATGGCGAAGAAGATTCCGGCGGCCGCCTGTACCGCGTAGATGATGGCCAGCACGGTGCCACGCATGTTGATGTCATGCAGACGACGTACGCCAAGCGCGATGGTCGGCACAAGCACGACGAGTCCCCAAATGGAGGAGAACGAGTCTCCGACGGTGGCGATCACGCCGGAATCGGTGAGGTTCCTCAACGTGCGGAACACGAGACTCAACACGAAAGTGACGACGGTAGAGGTGAGGAACCACCACCAGAACTCGCTACGCGAGGCGCGGCCCTTGAACACCGCGTACTTCTTGAAGAAACGGACGATCGCCTCGCCCAGGTTGCAGCCATATGCGGGCATGTCAAGCGGCGCGGTCAATGCGAAGAAGCTATTGCCCGACTGCGGTTGCGGTGCCGGCTGCCCGTAATTCGCGGCTGGAGCCTGGCCGTACTGAGGGGCCTGTCCATATTGAGGGGCCTGAGCGTACTGCGGAGCCTGGTTGTATTGCAGTTGCGGTGCTTGGCCGTACTGCGGAGCCTGACCATACTGAGGTGCCTGGTTGTAGTCCGGGGCGGCGTACTGGGGCGCCTGCGCCTGCCCGTAATCCGGCGTGCCGTACTGCGGTGCCGTCTGGCCGTAGTCGGGGGCAGGAGCCTGACCATACTGCGCTGCCGGCTGCGGCACCTGCGGATTGTATTGGTTGGGGTCCGTCATTAGAGTGCCCTTTCACAAAACGGTGACTAAAGAATAAAGAAAGTCGCTTCATACATTACTCCTTTGCCGATGTGAAGATAGGGAAAAATATTGCAGTATGGAACGCTGCGGAAGAAAAACGGCGATTGGGTCGTGGCACGTCCGGTTTGCGCGGCACAATGGAGCCTATGACTGAAGTTGAAAATACCAAACCGGAACTTCCTGAAAACGTTCGTGTGCGTTTCTGCCCGTCCCCGACCGGCATTCCGCACGTCGGCATGGTCCGCACCGCACTGTTCAACTGGGCTGAGGCCCGCCACACCAAGGGCACGTTCGTGTTCCGTATCGAGGATACGGACGCCCAGCGCGACTCCGAGGAAAGCTACAACCAGATCATCGAGGCCCTGAATTGGCTGGGCATCGACTGGGATGAAGGCATCAACGTGGGTGGCCCGGACGGCCCGTACCGCCAGTCCGAGCGTGGCGACATCTATAAGGACGTCGCAGCCAAGCTGCTCGAAGCCGGCTACGCCTACGAATCCTTCTCCACTCCTGAGGAGATCGAGGCCCGCAACGTGGCCGCCGGCCGTCCGAAGGCTTTCGGCTATGACGGCTACGATCGCAACCTCACCGAAGAGCAGAAGGCCGCGTTCCGCGCGGAAGGCCGCAAGCCGGCCCTGCGTATCCGCATGCCCGACGAGGACGTCGCTTTCGACGACCTTATCCGTGGTCGCATCGAATTCAAGGCCGGTTCCGTGCCGGATTACGTGATCGTGCGTCCGAACGGCGACCCGCTGTACACGCTGACCAACCCGGTCGACGACGCCATGATGCGCATCAACGTGGTGCTGCGCGGCGAGGATCTGCTGAGCTCCACCCCGCGTCAGATCGTGCTGTACCGTTACCTGATCGAGCTGGGCGTGGCCAAGGAAATGCCGCTGTTCGGCCACATGCCGTACGTCATGGGCCAGGGCAACAAGAAGCTGTCCAAGCGCGATCCGGAATCCAACCTGTTCCTGCACCGTGACAACGGCTTCATCCGTGAGGGCCTGCTGAACTACCTGGCGCTGCTGGGCTGGTCCATCGCCCCCGACCGCGACGTGTTCTCCATGGACGAGATGATCGAGAAGTTCGACGTGCGTGACGTCAAGGCCAACCCGGCCCGCTTCGACATCGACAAGGCCATCTCCATCAACGCCGAGCACATCCGCATGCTCGAACCGCAGGACTTCCTGAACCGTTCCGTGCCTTACCTGCACCGCGACGGCGTGGTCTCCGCCGATTCCTGGGATGCGCTGACCGACCGTGAGCGTGAGGTGCTCACCGCTGCCGCTCCGCTGGTCCAGCCGCGCGTGCGCCTGCTGGGCGAAGTGGCCGGCATGGTCGGCTCCCTGCTGTCCACCGAAGGCTACATCGAGCCGGACGCCGACGCCAAGAAGCAGCTGAAGGATTCCGCTCCGGCCGTGCTCGACGCTGCGATCGCGGCGCTGGACGCCGTTGCTGAGGGTGATTGGAAGACCGACTTCCTGCACGAGACGCTGAACAAGGCGCTGGTCGAAGACGGCGGCTACAAGCCGCGTCTGGCTTTCGGCCCGGTGCGCGTGGCCATGAGCGGCCGCCGCGTGTCCCCGCCGCTGTTCGAATCCATGGAAATCGTCGGCAAGGACGTTGCCATGGCTCGACTCAAGGGCCTGCGCGAGCACCTGTGAGCCGTTGAGCTGCTGACTGTTAGCTGAATGATGGAAACCCGCCGGAGTGATTCGGCGGGTTTTCGTTTATGCGGAAGGCTGGTGCGGAATGGCGGAAAATAGCGCGACACGCCGTAAGTTGCGCGACTGTGCTGTTTCGCGTATATTTATCACTCGTTGCGGTTCACAGCCTAGCTGAGAATCACAGCGATAACTCAAGCCCCCGTCGTCTAGCGGTCTAGGACTACGCCCTCTCACGGCGCCAACACCGGTTCAAATCCGGTCGGGGGTACGACGGACAACTTTTCGAAGTTGCCACGCCTGCCAAATTGGGATGTGGTGTAATTGGCAACACAGCTGATTCTGGTTCAGCCATTCTTGGTTCGAGTCCAGGCATCCCAGCCAATGAGCCCTCGCAGATGCGAGGGTTTTTTGTTTTTCGCACCTGTCTGTTCACGTCGCTTTGGGCGGTGGGTTGATGGATTTTGCCGGATGCGATGTGGCAGCGCAATCTGCTGACGCCCTGCGTGAATCGCACATGTAATCGCCCAATGTTGCATTACCCTAGAAGTATGACCGAATTGCAGCATGCCGCCAAAGCCACGCGCCCGCGCATCCAACCAGCGGAAGAGGGGGACCGTCGACCGCTTTCCGTATCCGCACGGCTCGGCCGCCTGCAATTCCACCAGTCCGGCAAATTCCGCGTATTGCAATTCGCCGACATCCAAGACGGGCCGAAAGTCAGCAAAGACACCATCAGCCTCATCGAGGCCTCGCTTGACGCCACACGCCCCGATCTTGTTATTTTCAACGGCAACCAGATCGCCGGATATGATTCCGCATACGCGCTGACCTTCCGCAAGCGTCGCTGGGACGCGCGTCCGGCATCCGCATCGTCCGAAGCGTCCGGGGAACGCTATGCGGCCGCATTGGAACACACCCGCGAATTGGTGCGAGCCACCATCGAACAACTGGTCCACCCGCTTGCCGACCGCGGCGTGCCGTGGGCTGTGACGTTCGGCAACCATGACTTCCAGTGCGGGCTCGACAATGCCGAGATCGAAAGCATCTGCCGCGAATTCCCAGGGTGTATCAATCCGGAACGCGCTGCCGACGGCACGACGGGCATCGCCGTGAAACATGGTGTGAAACATGATGTCGGTGATATGGAACAGGACTTCGGATTGCCGGAACAGCCTGTGATCGCGTGCGCGCCCGGCACATTCGCGTTGTCGGTGACGGACGTCGATCGCACGTATGACGTGTTGGGCTTGGTCCTGCTGGATTCGGGCGATTACGCGCGTTCCGGCGGCTACGGAAGCCCGTCGGAAGCCGCGCTGCGCTTCCTGGCGGATGCGCCGGGGCTGATGGCGGCGCAATCGCAATACCAGCAATCGCCCCAATCGCAGCAAGATCGGCAAGACGCGCAGGAATTGCCGCACGAACCGCGCAAGACGCCGTCCACGCTGCCATGCATGGTGTTCCAGCATTTCCCGATCGAACAGTATTACCGCCTGCTCAAGCCGGTCGCGGCCACCGCTGCGCGCGCGATTGAAGGATACCGCAACTTCGCGGGGCGGCATTTCGTGCTCAACGAAGACAAAACGCAGCCCGGAAGCTATCTGGGGGAGGGCGTCAGCTGCCCGGATGCCGACAGCGGCGAATTCGCAATCCTTGACAAGGCGGGATATTTTGCGATTTCCGCCGGGCACGACCACCGCAACGCCTTCGTCGGTTCCGTGCCGGTCGGAACCGACGGTGACCGGCAGATGATGATGGTCGCCTCGCCGACCAGCGGTTTTGGCTCATACGGCCCGGTGCCGGCCAAGCGTGCCGCTCGACTGTTCGAATTCGACATCCGCCACCCGTACGAGCCGCGCACGCAGCTGTTGGAATACGACGAGCTGGTGGGCAAACCCAGCGCGGGCAAGGCCTACGCCTACGGCATGACCAGCGAATCGAAGCCTGATTCGGAAGGCATGGACCTGCTCCACAGGCCGACGTGGTGGAGCAAGACGTGGAACAAGCTGGTCTCACTGTTCCGCCGGTGACTGTTCTGGTTTCCGGCATCCAACTTTGGAATGAATACAAAAAAGCTGACGATGGGAACTTTCCATCGTCAGCTTTTTACGTTAACGTATGCGACTGGTCGCGGATCTGTCAGCGGCCGGAAGACGCCTTGATCAGCGCGTCGGTCAGATACTTGCCGGCGGCCATGACCAGCGGCGCGTAACGGCGGCCGGGATTGGCGCCCATACGGCCATTCGGGCCGGAAATCGAAATAGCGGCGATCACCTGGCCGGACGCGTTGCGAATCGGCGCGGAAATCGAACACACGCCCTCATCGCGTTCATTGATCGACTCGGCCCAGCCGCGCTTGCGGACGGCGGTGAGCTTGGCCGCAGTGAACTTGGCGTGACGCAGACCCTGATGCAGACGTTCGGAATCCTCCCAAGCCAGCAGAATCTGGGCTGCGGAACCGGCTTCCATGGACAGCATCGCACCAACCGGAATGGAATCTCGCAGGCCGGACGCACGCTCCACGGCTGCGATGCAGACGCGCTGATCGCCCTGACGGCGGTAGATCTGCGCGGATTCGCCGGTGCGGTCGAGCAGGGTCTGCAGAATCGGCGCGGCGGCGGTCAACAGACGGTCCTCGCCGGCTGCGGCCGCAAGTTCCGCGAATCGCGATCCGAGCACGAAACGACCGTGCTGGTCGCGCAAAACGAAACGGTGACGTTCCAGCGCGATCGCAAGACGATGCGCGGTCGGACGAGCCAGACCGGTCGCGGAAACCAGCTGTCCGAGTGTGGCTGGGCCGGATTCGAGAGCGTCGAGAATCTTGACTGTCTTGTCGAGCACGCCGACCCCGGAATGAATTTCGTTGCTTTGCGGGGTGGCTGCGTAATTGCCGTTTGCCTCGTTCGTGGCGTTCATGGCCTGCGTTTTGGGCATGGCGTTGCTCGTATTCGAAGAAGAAGTCATACGCTGAATTATGCCATCTCACATATTGAAATGCAAAATGTATGTGGTTCGCGACTGGGGTAAAGCAGATTATTTACCTTGCTTCCACCGGCTGGCGAAGCTGGGAAAATGCTGAAATTTCAACGATTGCGCATATGCCGTAAGAAGACGGGAAGTAACTTTTCCACGTTTGCCGCGCTCGTCCCTCGTTCATATCTCATATACCGGCATGAAGGACCTCGAACCCGTTTCAAGCCCATAGGCTTATAGCACGAAGAATGCGGCAAGGCAATAGCCGCGAGGAAATTAGTGAGGAAAAATCTGAGGAGGTCCCACAATGGGAACTACATTGGCCGAGAAGGTCTGGGCCGATCATTTGGTACGCAAGGGTAGCGATGGGGCTCCCGACCTGCTGTACATCGACCTGATGCTCATGCACGAAGTGACCAGCCCGCAGGCGTTCGAAGGTCTGCGTCTGGCAGGACGCAAGCCGCGTCACGTCGACCAGCTGATTGCCACGGAAGACCACAACACGCCGACCGTCGACATCGACCGTCCGAATCCGGACGAGACTTCGGCGCTGCAGCTGAGCACGCTGGAAAAGAACTGCAAGGATTTCGGCGTGCGTCTGTGCCCGCTCGGCGACGCTGACCAGGGCGTGGTCCACGCGTTCGCTCCGGTGCTGGGTCTGACCCAGCCGGGCATGACCATCGTGTGCGGCGACTCGCACACCTCCACCCACGGCGCGTTCGGTGCTATGGCCATCGGCATCGGCACCTCCGAAGTGGAGCACGTCATGGCCACGCAGACCCTGAGCCTGAAGCCGTTCAAGACCATGGCCGTGAACATCGAAGGCGACCTGCCGAAGGGCGTCACCGCCAAGGATATTATTCTGGCCATCATCGCGAAGATCGGCACCGGCGGCGGCCAGGGCCACGTTATCGAATACCGTGGCGAAGCCATCAAGAAGCTGTCGATGGACGCCCGCATGACCATCTGCAACATGTCCATCGAAGCCGGCGCCCGCGCAGGCATGATTGCCCCGGACGAGGTGACTTTCGAATACCTGAAGGGCCGTCCGCACGCGCCGGAAGGTGAGATGTGGGACAAGGCCGTCGAATATTGGAAGACGCTGAAGACCGATGACGATGCCGTGTTCGACAAGGAAGTGACCATCAACGCCGAAGACCTCGAGCCGTACGTCACGTGGGGCACCAACCCGGGCCAGGGCGTGAAGATCTCCGGCGTGGTGCCGGATCCGGCCTCCTTCAACGACGAGACCGAGCGTTCCGCCGCCGAGCGTGCCATCGCCTACATGGGCCTGAAGCCGGGCATGGCCATCAAGGACATCGCCGTGGACACCGTGTTCATCGGCTCCTGCACCAACGGCCGTCTTGAGGACCTGCGCGTGGCCGCCTCCATTATGAAGGGCCACCACAAGGCCTGTCTCTTATACACATCTGACGCTGCCGACGATATGCAGTGTGTAGA
>OJQI01000327.1_pt1 | contig 27405 bp, 35 predicted proteins | sample 1598711 | NCBI WGS metagenome assembly OJQI01 (sample SAMN03922505, study PRJEB24848) | human gut metagenome | isolation source: stool sample | host: Homo sapiens | place: Germany | collected 2011-11 | reverse complement strand
GCGTAGCGTCTCGTGGGCTCGGAGATGTGTATAAGAGACAGGAATTACATGAGCGCCCCCGTTGCCGTCTTTTCGATAGCTTCCGAGGCGCTCATTTGATTCTGATGAGGTTTTCGGAATGGTCGAGGATGTATACGCTTCCTCTTTTGAATCGGTTGATTGTTTTGATGATTTCGATGAGTTGTTCGTCGGACATGCATGCGTTTTCGGTGTTGTCGATGATGAGTCGCGTGCAGTCTTGTTTTTTTGATGCGTTGGCCAGATAGTGCTCGATGGTCGTTCTTTTTCCGGCTCTGTCAGGTGTTTTGATTTCGATCCCTCCGGCCCAGTCCGCGAGCCCTCTCCGTTCCTCGACCCCGGTTTGCGGGTTTTTGACGATGGTGTAATCGATTTGGAATGCTGGCGTCACTCCATGTTTTCGGAGTCGGTTTGCAGTGCGGATCTCTTGTGGTCGTGCGGTTTCGGTCTCGCGTTTCAGCTCGTCGTTGGGGAATGTGATTGGAGGTGGCGTGCCGGTGTTGAGCCATGTGCGGTCGCGCCATCGCATTTCGGCGAGTTCGAGGTCGCGTTTCCATTTCTTGTATTCGGGGGCTTTGGCCTTCTCCTTGTCGGAGAGGGTCGAGAGGTAGTCCTTGTACTTGTCCTGGGTGGTGAGGCTGGATATGGTGTCGGCGCATGACTTGTATTGCCTGTAGAGCGCGTCCGGATCGTAGCCGGCGATGTGCCGCTCTCCCCATGACGGGACGACGTTGCAGTCGCATCGGCCGTTGTGGAAGCCGCCGCCGAGGCTGGCGGTCTCGCGTGTCAGGTATACGAAGCCGCGGGATGCGAGCATGACGCAGAACTCGCACGTCTCCCCCACCGGCACCCTGGCCCATCGCGGTTTCGATGGGTCTGATCCGATTTGGTCGAGCATGCCGATGCGGCTGCTTGTGGAGACGACGTGCTGCAGGTATGTCTTCCATTGGTCGAGGTCCGCGTGTTTCGGCCAGAGGTCGTCGATGCGCAGGCCGTATTTGTTGTGGACTTGGCCGTTGGTGTCGGGGATGACGTCTTCGTATCTGAGTCCTGGATAGTCGGTGTTGTTGGAGCCTCCGGCGAGTTTCCAGACCGCGCGGCCGGCGTCCGGGAGTGGCTGGCGGTCGAAGTCCGGCAGGTCATTGCCGAGGTAGTTCGACCATTCGCTTCGGATCTGCTCGAAGTAGTCGGCGGCGGCCTGCGCGGCCTTGTCGTTGTAGCTTTCCACTTCTTCGCAGGCGGCTTCCCATCGGCTTTCGTCGTCCGGATACCAGTGTTCGTCGCCCCATATCGAATCCAGGCTCCATCCTGATTCGAGTTTGAGGCGTTCGAGTCGTTGCAGGTAGGCGTCATGCAGTTGGTCGAGCCGTTTGTCCAGGGCTTCCTGCGTTTTCGGCAGCTGGCTGTCCGTTTGCATTGTCGGCTCCTTGCTGCTGGGTGGCTATGGTCTGGTCGATGCGGTCGAGCGCCTGCTGTGCTCGTTTGGCGCGTTGTTCGCGCCGGAGGGTCTGTCGTTGCCGGTCGCTGAGGTCGAGCATGTCGTAGGTGACGTCGCTGTCGGCCGGCAGGATGTTGGCGCCGACGAGTTTCACGGCCGCGTCCGCGGCCGCGGCGCGGCTTGGCGTTGCCGGGTTGCGCCATTGGCTGGACACCGCGGTGGCCTGGCCGTCGCCGGCGATGCGGGCGGCTGTGGCGATGATTCGTTCCCATGCTGGTCCGAAGCGTCGTTGGCAGCTTTCGGCGTTGAGGCAGAGTTCCTTGACGGCCTTGTCGATCGCTTCGGCCGAGCTTGGATTGTCAGTGAGCACGCCCATCGAGTCGGGCGGCAGGCTGGTGGCGGCGGCGAACATCGAGGCGGTCTGGCGCAGTTGCGCGGCGTGCGGCTCGAAGCTCGCCTGGGTGAACGTGCCGACCTGTGGCAGGTTGCCCTGCTTGTCGCGCGGCAGCGCGAGCACCTGATCGAGCATGATCTGCCATCGTGGCTTGAGGTTGCCGTCCTTGCCGCGGAACATGTCTTCGGTGACGCCGAGGAAGTATCTGGGTGGGACCGAGTAGAGTTCGGCCTGCACTTCGCTGCGGAGAAAGGTGCGCACGGCGCTGTCGGTCAGGCTCATGACGGTGCGGCTGATGCGCGATCGGCCGAACGGCCTTTTGCTGTCCGGCCGGTATGCGAGCAGTTCGACGGGCAGTCGGCCCTGCCATTCGGTGCGCGCGTACACGCTCCACTGCCAGTCCCGCCTCGCGCATCCGATGAGTTTGCCGGGCAGCATGAGGTAGCAGGCGCGGATCTGCCGGCCGTAGGTTTCGTCATCGTCGACGTCGTAGAGCAGGGCTTCGGTGAGGCCGTGGATGCGGCTGTCCCATGTGCCTGTGGCGACGTCGGCTGGGAACTCCTGGATGATCGCGGCGGGCTCTCCCCTGTCGGGCGTGCCTTGGAGCGCGGCGACGAAGCTGCAGGAGTGGACTAGGGCGTCGGTGTGCGCGTTTTCGGCGGTCTGGGCGAGGTCGTTGGCGTCGAGCAGGTCGCTGACCTGTTTGCTCAGGTCGCTGCCGTCCTGGGTGGTGATGCCGTCGAGCACGACGCGGTTGGCGAGTCCCTCGATTGCCTTTTCCGGCCATCCGACGACGATTTCCACGTCTTTGGCGATCGGTGGGAGGCTGTAGCCGAGGTCGTGGAGTTCGTTGCGGCCGTTGTAGTAGACGGTGCGGATGCGGTTGCGTGTGCGGTGGCGGATGATTTTCGCGGTGAGGCGGCGGAAGGCGTCGTCTTCGTCGGGCGTCAGGCCGGCGACTGTGGCCGGCAGTGGTTCGAGGAGTGTCATGGCAGTTCGATCATCCTTTGTTCTGGTTCGTCGCCCGGCCGTCGGGTGCTGGTGACGGCGCCGTGCAGGGCGAGGGTGGCGGCGACGAGCGGGCTGATGTCGACGTCGGATCCGAGTTTGTTCCATCCGAACGCGCCTTCGACGCCGATCTTGCGGACGGTCGCGCCGGCCACGGCCTGGTCGAGCGGGCGCACGTCCGGCTTGTGCCGCAGTTCGTGGTATTGGAGCATGTCGAGGAGACGCCCGCATGCCTTGCCCATGTCGCTCGCGCTGGTGACGGTCACGTCGATGCCGGCGGCCTTGAGTGGGGGGATGAGCACCGTGGCCGGTGACTGGGCGTCGATGACGACAGCGGCGAGGTGCGGCCAGCGGCGGGCGAGGAAATCGACTGGCCATTTGGTGCCGTGTTTCTTGACGCCTTTGAGGGCCGCGATGTCGATATATGCGGTGCCGTCCTCGTAGGCCTGGCATGCGCCGATGGTGATCCATCCGCGGTGCGGCGGCATGTCGATGGCCATGGCTGTCCATCCGCCGGATGCTCGTTCCGGTGTGGCGGCCTGTGCCCAGAGTTCCGGGTCGATGGCCGCGTGTTCGGTGTCCTGGTCCCAGATGCCGAGGGCCTCGCGGCGGAAGCTGTCCTCTCCGAGGTTCTTGAGCATGCGGAGCATGGCGTTGGCGGTCGTGCGGTGCGGGTAGCTCGGGTTGGCCTGGGCCCATGCGTCGGGGTCGGCGGTGTCGCAGTCGCGGTCGGCGCCGAACTCGATCCATGTGCTGTCCGGGTCGTGTGCGAGGCCGGCGGTGCGGCGGCTGGTGAACACTTCGCCGGGGTCGACCGGTCTGGGTGGCGTGCCCATGTGGATGATGAGCGGGTTTTTCGCGGCGTTGGCGGTCGGGATCATGTCCTCGAGGGCTTTTTCGGTGAGGATCTGCGCTTCGTCGAAGATGATGACGTCGACTGCGGCGAAGCCTCGGCCGAAGCCTTGTTCGCGGGCGCCGAAGAGGATGCGGCTGCCGTTGGCGAAGGCGATTTCCTCCTGGCCGTTGGTCTGGCGGATGGCTTTGCAGTGTCGTGATAGGCCGGGGCGTTTGACGAGCGCCTGCATCGATTTGAAGGTTTCGGCCGAGGTTCGTGTGCGGTGCGCGGTCCATATGACCTTGAGGTTTGGTGTGGTCAGGCACAGGATGACGATGATGGTGCCGACGGTGAAGGTCTTGCCTGTCTGTCGGCAGATGCTCATGCCGATGCCGCCGACCGAGCTGGCGTAGGTGCCGTCGGCGCGTTTGGCGAGCATGAGCGTGCCGATGCCCTCCTGCCATCGGTCGAACCGGATGCCGAGCCGGTCGGCGACGCGGCGGACGCGGCCGAAGCCGGTGGTGGCGATGCCGTCGGGGATGTTCAGGATTCGGGCGGCGTCAGATAGTTTCGGCGTCGAAGGGTTCGTCTTCGATGCCATCTGCCATCTCCTCTGGGTCGTCGAGTATCGGATCTGGTTCCTTCTCCCGGTCCATCTCGAGTAGTTCCTTGCCGACGGCGAGGAGCTGTTTGCTTAGTCCGGCGACGGCCGTGGCCGGACAGTGCGAGTCCTTGAGGTTGCGCATGAGCGCGGTTCGGCTGACCTCGAGCAGGTCGCGGTATGTGGCCGGCGCGGTCGGCTGCTGTGGCGACGGTTCGCTGGCTGGCGGCGTCGTGGGCGACGTTTTGTGTTGTGGTGAGTGTCTGTGCTTGCTGGCGAGTTTCCGGCAGTTGTCCGAGCAGTATTTTCGTTTGGCGCTGGCGTTTTTCGGCATGGCGTGGCCGCATTGCGCGCAGGTCCGAACCGGCATGGCGCCTCCTTTGCCGTCGATGGTGTCGCCGGCGACGATTATTTTTCGCGGGGAGAGAGATAGGCGCTGCACACGAGGTCGCCTCCGAAACGATGAAGGGGGTATACTCCCGTGGGTTTCACCAGTCGGCGGCTTCGAAGTCGCGCGGTTTCGACGCGGCTGCGGGTTTGCCGCCGGCGAGTCTTCGTTTCACTTCGGTGCGTGCCCATTCGAGCGTGTGCGTGCCTTTGACCGCGTTGCACCAGCGGTGCGCCGGCCCGCTGTTCGCACGGCAGACGCGGCCGCCGTTGGCTATGGCCACGGTCTCGTCGATGACGAAGCTCCACGGATCCGGCGGCCGCAGACTGTAGTCGATCGGCCTGCCGCAGATGTAGCAGTCGGCTCGGCGTGCGCGATAGTATGCCTGCACCTCCCGCCGGCGGTGGCCGTTATGGTAGCGTGGATTGCTCATGGCATCAGCCACAGGGCGATGAGACAGGCGGCGAATACCACGCATGAGCCGATGATGGCGATAAGCATGTCCATGACGCCTCCCTGCGTATCGTGATTGCGATTTTGTACCGAACTGTACCGGACCGCTGCTCTGCCAGCTGAGCTACAGGGGCTGGGTGGTAAAAGAAAAGCACCAGCCCCTTCGGGCATGGTGCAAGTTCTTTTACAGAATACATGGACTCAGCCTGATACGCAACTATGCGCGATCGCGCACCTCGATGAGCTCGGCCTGATTGAACTCCCACACGCCATGCCCCAATCGACGCGCCTTCGGCAGACGGCCACGCGCCAACCAGTTCGACACCTGCTTGCGAGTGGTACGCAGTCCCGCACGGTCGGTCAGCCAGTCCGCCGCCTCCGCAGGCGAGCACGTCATGACGGCCCGGTCCGCGGCATCCACACGGCCGGACACCAGCATGTCCAGATCAAGGCGCTCGCCGCATTCGGGGCACCAGCCATCCCGCATACCCTGCGGCACCGCCAACGACGCCGAACAATCCGGACACTGCACGACGGTCACGCGACCATCCGAAGGCGTGCATAACCTATCGATACGACGGAGCATCCTATCCAGCCGGTCGGCCAGCTCGCCCGCGGACGGAGAACACACCACACGCGACCACGACCTGCACACCGCCCGATACGCCGGCCGCCACCCCTCGACCGGCAGCAGCATCCACTTCAAATCCACGCAACCAGCAAGGCGGAGCATCAAACGGGCCGCCTCCTCATACACCTCCAACCAATGCACGCTCACCGGCAGACCGACCGAACCTCCACGAACGCCACCACAGCGCTCGCCGATATGGGCCTTGCGTTCGGCGAGCGCGCGGAGTTCTGGGATGGTTTTTGCGAGGCTGGTGATTTGTCGGCGCATGTGTTTGGCGCAGTTTTTGCAGAGGGTGGTTTGTGCTGGTTCGCCGCATTGTTGGCATTGACTGGTCATGGTTCCCGCTTTCCGGCTAGAATGGTGGTTGGTTTCTTGGAGGTTCTGCCGGCTGGTGGGGCCTCTCTTTTTATTCTCCTTGTTGGACTATCTTGTGCATGAGCATGCGTCTGATTTTGTTTTCCTCGTCGCGTTGGTCGGCTTGGTCGAGCATGTCGGCCGTGTCCTGCATCAGGTGGGCTTGTTTGAGTGCTTTGGATGCTTGGATGGTGGCCATGGTGAGCGCGTGGCTGATCTGGATGTCCTCGCTGCCGCTGAGTGTTTGGATGTCGGCGAGCGCTTCGCTGATGTGTTTCTGCAGTGCGATGGCCTGGCGGCGGATGGTTTCGGCTGCGTTGAGACGGTTTACGCTTTTGTCGATGTCGTTGCTTATTGCTTGTTCTCCTTTGTTGGTTCGTTCGTGGGATCGGCTGGCAGGCTGCCGACTTCGGCAAGGGCTTGGCCAAGCTGGCGCATCGGGCCGGCGAGCGTGTCCGGCAGGCCGGTAACGGCCTGGACGAAGGAGCGGATACGGTCGGCCGTGTCGATGCGCTGCTCGCCGAGGCTGATGCGCTCAATGCCGGCCCGACGGCGGAGGATGAGCGCGTATTCGTCCATGACGTCGAGCTGACGGGACAGCAGGCTGATCGGACAGACGGGCTCGAAATCGAGCGTGCCGTCCGCGTACCGCTGCAGCATGTCCCTGAGCCTGCCGGCACGAGCGGTCAACTCCCGGTATTCGACACGCATACGGTCCTTGTAGCCGGAGGCCTTGGCGCTCGCAGGTTTCGCTTGGTCGGCGGCCGTGAGCACTTCGATGGCCTGACGGAGGCATCCTTGGCGGATCCATTCCGGTGCGGTCAACCATTCCTCGTGGATGATCTCGGTGGAGTCCTTGCGCAGCGCCAATCTGAGTCCGAACAGGCGTTCGGCCGCAGCTTCGGTTCTCGCGTCGATAGGCGGGAGTGGCGGTTCCAGTGTTTCCTCGCTCATTTCGATTCCTTCCTCTGTTGATTGTGCATGGCCTTCCGGGTCTTGTGCCGCGGCAGCCACACCACCCATCCGGGCAGTTCGGTCCAGATGGTCAGATGCGAGGACGCGGCGTACAGCTTCCACCACCTGCCACAGATGACGCAATGCTCTATCCTCCTGCGCAGGCTGACCTCGTATTGCGACGGACCGATGCCATTGCTCGCGCAAATGAACATCCCGACCGCACTCCGGCACGCATGTGGCGAGCGCCGTTTGTTACGACTGATGCTGTTCATCATTCCGCCTCCTTCTCAAGGATGTAGACGATTGTCGGCGGGGATGATGGCTCATAGCATGTGTTCGGCCCCACCTCGTACTCGCCTTTGCCGCCGAGTCCCGGCAACACGTCGGTGCGCATCACGCTCCATCCGTCGGAAAGCAGACCGGCGAGCGCTTCCGTATTCTGCAGCTTCATCGTGTACACGTTTCCGCTTGCCGCGTACATAACCGGCACTACCTTAAATTTCCTACTCACCGCTCCGTCTCCTTCTGCTCGTCCAACCACTTCTCGAAAAGCCGGTAAATGTCCAGCGAGATGGTTTTGACCGGCTGGAATTTGAGCCGTCGCATGCAGTCGGCGCACACCTCGGTGAATGTCTTCGCCTGACCGCCATAGATGAGGCCCACGGAATAGACAGGACTCGAACACCACCGGCCGCACAAATCGCAGGTGTGCATATCCTGCGTGACCAGCTCGTCACGCTGCGGCAGGAACGGATTCCCCGCACCCCTTTCATCCACGGCTGCGGCGAGCGCCTTCCTGATCTCATCCCTGGCGTAGAGGAAGGCGTTGTGTCGGGTCTGGGCGTAGCTGCCGAAGGGGGTATTGCCGTCCCTTGTCGCGGCGCGGACGGCTTCGAGTTCCTGGTCGATGAGTTTGTTGAGCACGCCGATGGCGATGTCTGCTTCACTGTCTTTCATTGTTGTTCCTTTTCCTTGTCATGTTCCGCCGACCATCTGAGCAGGGCGTTGACGGCGAGTTCGCACGCCTGCCGTTCCTCGTCGTCTTCCGGAGCGATGCATACGGCGCCGCATTGCGACCAGATTTTCACTGTGGTTCCTTGTCCGCGCCGCTCACATGGCTCCAGTCGCATGACAAGCCGCCCCTCTGGTAGCCCGCGTAGACGACGCAGACCACTTGCCTCGTGTCGGACAGTGTGACGATGCATTCCTTGATGTCGTCGCCGGACCTTTTGGAGCATGTGGTGCCGGTGGCGGCGATGGCGTGGGCCGGGGTCGACGTCTTGGACGCATTGCCGCATCCCGCGAGCGCGGCGCAGAGCACGAGGGTTATGGCGGTGAGGGCGGCGCATATGGTGTTTCTCATTGGTTTCATTCCTTTCCGTAGATGGCGAGGCATCTGATGCCGGCGCCCATGCTGTTGGAACATGTGTTCGGATCGTGGGAGATGATGTCGTTTCCGATGCCTTTGAAGCGGAGGCTGGCGGTGCCGTCTGGATGTCGGATGAGTTCGAGTCGTCCGTCGATGATGACGTCCTGGTCGGTTTGGGCGATGCAGCGGCGGCCGATCAGGATGGCCGGGTCGGCCGACCGCCACTTGTGCAGCGGGACGTTGACGCTCACCGCGGCGGCCTCGCCTTCGTTTCCGCCTTGGGCGTCCTTTCCGGCCGCGTCGTAGCCTTCGTCGTACACGTCGTCGAGCAGCGTCTGGAACTCGGGAGAGGCGAAGAACGTTCTGATGGCGTCCTTGGCCACGCGCCTCCATGGCTCTTTGCCCTCCATGGGCATCTCGTTCCATGGGCGTGGATGGCGGTGGCCGTTGCGATTCCAGCGCAGGTAGATGGCCTCGGCCACCTTGTTCTGCGTCTCCAGACCGATCGGAATGGTCTCCTGGTCTGCCATGATGGCTCCTTTCAGTATGTTTCCGGCGGTTCCGGCGCGGTGCGGTCCGCGATGATGTAGGCGGCGAGCGCGACGCATAGGGTGAGGATGATGAGCAGGACATGCAGGGCGAGCCATTGGATGGGGATCCAGTGGTGGAGGCCGTAGCCGATGATCGGCCGGATGATGGCGTGCGGCACGAGCAGCAGCGCCGTGAGGGAGAACAGCGTGGCGAACCAGTCGCCGATGCGGTTGGAGATGTGGTTGATGGTCTGTTTCATTCAGGTTCCTTTCGTTGTTGGTACGGTTCATGGCCTGTTGGCCATCCAGCCGATCAGGATGGCGGCGCATAGGAGAATCACTGCCGAGATGCTCATCACCTTGCTTCTTTCGTGGCGATGTATCGGACCGGATGGGCGGAGAGGTGGCGGATGATGCGCGCGTATTGGCGGATGTCACGGTCGAGGCATGTGCCGGTGCGGTGGGCGCTGGCTGCAGGCGTCTCCTCTTCCGGCCTCACATCCCAGCCGGCGACTTCGAGACTGTCGCGGATGGTGGCCATATCGATGCGGTGGTAGTGCAACGGCAGGTTCGGGCAGAGCCGACCGATGAAGTCGAGATCGAACTGCGGATTGCTGCCTGCCGGATGGAGGGTGAACGATTGCGCGAGGCTGTCGACGTACTCCTCGAGCGCGTTCGCCGCCGCCGCTTCCGTATATCCGCCGTCGAGAGCGTCTTCGAGCAGTCCGTTGGCGCAGTGCATGCGCCACGCCTTGATGTTCCCGTCCGTAACGGATGCCTTGCGGCCTTTCAGTCCGATGACGCGGCGGAAACCGCCGACGCACAGCACGCCTCTCATGTCGGTGCAACGCAGTTCCACCTCGAGGATCCTGTCATGGTCCGGGTCGAGCCCAGTGGTCTCCACATCCATCCACAGCAGCATGTCAGGCTTGTCAATGGTCATTCCGTTTCCCTCCCGTCGATGTCGAGTGTGGCGACCTCCATGGCTGTCAGACGGGTCGCGGTGCCATCCTGGTTGAGGCGGAGCCATATCCCCTGCCAGTCGCGCACCGGGGTGGTGCGCGGATCCCTGCCGAGCGGGACTATCAGCCCGAGGCGTTCGGCCTCCTTCACATGCTGATGGACCCACCCATGGCAGCCCGTGGTCCCACTGCCGCACAGCTCGACGATGTTGGCCGGACTGTGCCTCACATCCGGATCCGCCGTCCGCCGCAGCTGACGGTGATGGCCGGAGCGTCCTGGCCAGCATGACGGGTCGTGGATGTTCGTACCGCAACGCAGGCAATGCCAACCCTGCCGCTCCAAAGCGGCACGCTTGGAATCATCGAACTCACTCACAACGCACCCCCTCCTGCATCAGACCGTCAACCAGCACCAAACACGAAGTGCAATTGGCCCTCAGCCCGGCCGCCATCGCCACGATGCCGTCATCCGCCCTGCCATCGGCGAGCGCTCGCAGTTCGATTGTGCTGGCGGTCTGGGCGGTGTCGGTGAGGAGTTGGGCGAGTTTGTCGAGTTGTTCCCTGGTCATTGGTTGTTCTCCTCGTCTTCTTCGTTTTCGTCGGCTTCGCTGATGGCGGCGGCGAGCTGGTCGAGGTGGCTGGTTTCGTCGTCGGTGGGCGTGTAGCCGAGGTCTTGGAGGATCTGGTAGTAGCCGGGGATGCGTCTGCTGGTGTCGTTGACGGTGTTCCAGTCGGTCGGGTCGATGAACCATTCGATGCGTGCGGCGAGGATTTGCACCGCCCAGACCGCCCAGTCGGGTTCGTCGAGGTGGTAGCGGAGTTCGGCGAGCGCCCGTTCCGGTTCGATGCCGCTGATGGTGGTGAATTGTTCGCCACCGCATGCGGCGTCGTTCCATGTGCTCAGCGCCTGCGTGTAGCCCTGCGGGTTCGGGTCGATGATCTGCAGGAGTCCGAGCCGGGCCGTGGTTTCGATGAGCTGGGCGCGTTTGATGCCGTGGAGGTTGGCGTGGAGCCATGCCATGCGCTTGTCCGCTGATGCGGCGGCGTATTCCTCGAGCGCGTGCCGGCGGGCGTCGCGTTCGGCTTGTTCGGCGGCTCGTCGGGCTTCCTTTTCGGCGTCGGCGGTCTTGTCGCGGCGGGTCCAGAGGTAGACCTGCTGCGAGACCGTGTGGATGGATACGGCTGCAGGGTTCTGTTCGCGGATCTTCTCGATGGTTTCTTCGGGGGTGCCGGTGGATGGGAACATGCAGCCGGCGTAGCGCCATTCCGGGTCGCTGTAGGGCTTTTCGGGGTCGGGGATGAGGTTGATGCCGTTGTCGGGCTCCACGAGGAGCGCGGCGACCGATTCGATCCATTGCCGGTCGCGGTCGGCGCGTTCGATGTTGCGGAGGATGTAGTCGAAGTTCGAGGTGCCGGCCGCCTGCGCGAGCTTCTTCTGCCTGTCCGGCTGGCCGTCATATCGCGCTATGGCCACGAGCTGGCCGATGGTGAGCTGGCTGAAATCGTCGCGTGATGCTCTGACTTCGGTCTTGATGCTGGCGGCCTTGGCGCGGTCACGCACGTAGTCGCTGCTTCGGCCGAGCCGGTGGGCGACGCTGGCGGTGGTGGCTCCGAGGTCGAGCATGCCCTGGATGGCGTCGGCCTCTTCCAACGCTGTGAGCTGTTCGCGCTGGCAGTTTTCGGTGACCATGGCCTCCAACTGCTGCAACGGGTCGAGGTCAAGCACGAAGCATGGCACGGCTCCGGTTCCGGCCTGCTTGCATGCGGCGAGACGACGATGGCCGGCGATGACACGATAGCGCTCGCCGTTGGGTACGACGCTGAGGGGCGTGAGGAGGCCGTTGGTTTTGATGCTGGCGGCGAGGTCGGTCACGTCGCCGATGTTTTTGCGTGGATTGTCGGGGTGGGGGTCGATCAGGCTCGTGTTGATGAGCTTGATCTGGTTGCTTTGGTAGCTGCTCATTGCTTCTCCTTGCTGGTTTCTTGGTTGTTGAGTTCGTCTGCGCACGCCTGGCATGCCTTCCACCATTCGCTTGGGTTGCCGTTGCGGAGGCTTCCGGTGTGGTCGTATTCGTCCTCGTGTGGATCCATGAGCTGGTGGACGTGTTCGCAGTTCCAGGTGTGCTTGTGGCGTGGTGTTGGCGGGACTGGCTCGGGTGCCCAGGTTTCCCATTGGTCGCGGAGCCATGTGTTGAGCCGTGGGATGTGGCCGCTGCGGATCTGGCCGTCGTTGACGGCGCGCTTGTAGCGGCGGAGCGCGGTCTGGAGTCGGGTGAGTTCGACGGGGTTTCCGGCGATGGCCGCGTACAGGGCTCTGGCTTCGGCTTCGGTCTTGCGGCCTTTCGCGCCGATGGATCCGGGATAGGCTTCGGCGAAATGGTCGAAGCCGGATTCCGGCGTGGCGGGTTGCTTCGGTTTGCCGGCGGGAGGGGTCGGAGAGGGATTATCGGTATCGGTATCGGTTTTATGCCATGTTTTTGCTTGGCTGTCCTCTAGCAACTTGCTAGACGGTTTGCTACCTGTCTCGCTACTGTTTTGCTCTCCGTTTGCTTGGCTGTTTTCCGGCAAGTCGCCAGACGTCTGCTTGGCTTTCTGGTTGGCCGCCTTGCGGCGTCCTCCCTTGCTTCCGGCCTTTCTGCGCGCCTCACGCTGCTCTTCGGTCAGCGTCTTCGGCTCCCTGCAGATGCCTTCGGCGTAGACGGGGCGCCATCCGCCGTCGTGCTCTTCCATAAGCCCGGAGTCGACGAGCTGCTGGAGCTGTTTCGGGGTGCCGCCGGCGTCCTTGAGGTCGAGCTTGTCGAAGTGGCCTGGGTACGCGGCCGGGTCCTTGGCCTGCATCGATACGCCTTTGGAGTGGATGACGCACAGCTTGACCCACAGGCCCACGGTGGCGAGCGGCAGGCGGCGGATGCGCCTGTCGTCGGCCATCTGGTCGTCGATGATGAACCACATATCTCTCTTGCTCCTTCCGTGGTTCAGTCGATCTCGCCGGTGTCCGGATCGACGGTCGCCTCCACGTCGCCGTCGTCCATGTCGAGGCTGCGGCGCAGGTCGTCGATGAGGATCATCTGCCGTGACGTGGATGGCTTCGCGCACATGTTCTCCATGGCCAGTCCCGCGTCAAGGATGCGCTGCGCGAGGTCCGCGCAGTCGTACACTGCTTCGGTGATGGCGTGGATGCCGCCCCACTTGTCGATGTGCTCCTTCTTGGTGTGGGTGTCCATGACGGTGCGGCATGCCTTGAGCACGACGGCCGCGGCCTTGGTGACCTGCTGGGTCTTGCCGATGAGGTCGATGAGCGTGTCGGGCGTGGCCTCCTGCGGGATGAGCGCCTGTTGTTCGCTGGCTTTCATTGCTGCTCCTTAGAAATCCGGTTCCGGATCGGGTTTGCCGAAACCTCCGAATGATGACTGGTCGTCCGACGGCGCGCCCCACGGATCATCGGCAGGTGCGGCCGGTTGCGTGGACTGGGCCGGCTGTTGGCTCCAGCCGCCCGCTCCGGTGTTGACGGTCGGCGTCTGCGCGGCGGGATTGCCGTAGACGGGACCTTGCGGCCGTCGGTCGATGCGGCTGACCTGCGCGGTGGCGTAGCGCAGACTCGGGCCGATCTCGTCAACCTGCAGTTCCATGACGGTTCTGTTGGTGCCGTCCTGTGCCTGGTAGGAATGCTGTTGCAGACGGCCTTGTGTGATTACGCGCATGCCCTTCGCAAGGCTCTGCGCGCAATGCGAGGCCATGTCACGCCATGCCGAGCAGCGCATGAACAGCGCCGGCCCATCCTCGTACTGGCCGGTCTGCTTGTTATAGACGCGCGCGGTGTTTGCGATGGTGAAGCTGGCGACCTGCGCGCCCTGGCCGGTGGTCCTCAGTTCCGGATCCGCGGTGAGGTTGCCGACGATGGTGATGACGGTCTCGCCGATGGCCATGTCAGGCTCCCTTCACGTATCCGGCCGGTTCCGGGCCGAGCTGGCTTGGATCCTTGGCCTTCCACGCGCATTTCGCGCGCAGGCATCCGGCCTCGCGGTCGATGACGATCTCGCCGAAGCGCGCCGGCGCGACCATGGTGAGGTTCCAGCCACGGTCGCGGTTGAGCGTGGATATGGTTTCATACAGTTCGCCGATCAGTTCAGCGGACGTCATGCCGACGCTGGCGGGTGTGAGCGGCCACTCGAACCACTTCTCGCCTTCCGGCCTGCTTGGTGTTTTGCTTGGCAACGTTTGCCTCCTTTGGATTGATGTCGTGCCGGGACGCGGATTCGAACCGCGCATCCATCCGCCGACGTGACCTCAACACGCCGATCCATGGCGCCCGCATCCTGTCGCGGGCCCCGGCGAAGGCCGGACGGGAGGAGAAGAGAGAAGATGACCCGTCCGGCTGGTTTTAACGTCTTTTCCTTGACGCGCGGGCGGTTCCGGCATGGCCGCGCATGACGAACCACGTCCATGCCGCAATGTGTGCGGAACCGTCCAAGTCCTTCACTGCCGTTGCTCGTCCAGCCATCGCATGAAGCGGGGGTCGGAGCACAGGCGACGCATGATGACGGCCGTCGGGATGAGCACCGCGAACGGCGCGGCGATGAGATGTTCGATCGGGTGCGTGCACGCCGGCGTGCAGTACAGCACCCACATGGCCAGCAACCACACCGCGAAGATCAGCTGGTGCAAGATGATGCGGGCAAGAGCTTTCATCGTTTTGCCTCTGCTTTAGAATCAGTGGAATGGACATCAATGCGATCACCGGCGTCGTTGGCGCCATCACGGGACTGGTTGGCGGTGTCTCCGGATGTGTCGCCTTGTTCCAAACGCATGCTGGAAACAAGCTCGCCAAGGACGCCAACGACTCGGCGGAAGAAGCCAACGGGATCGCCGCCGACTCGAAGGGGATCGCCGAACACGCCAACGACCTTGCCGGCAAAGCGAACGAGATAGCAGCAGACGCGAACGCGATCAGCCAACGGGCGTTGGCAGTCACCGCCGACCAGACGGTTTACAAGTGGAGGGTCGAGTACGATGGAGAAACTTCCACCGTCTTCCTTGTCAACGATTGCGGCAACATCGCACGAGACGTTCATGTGTTCGTCCGCTTTGAAGACCAGACCATTACGCAGGCGCACGTCGACAAGACAATGCCGTTCTGCGAGATCGCGCTCGAAAGCGAGTTCTTCTCCAAGCAGATAATCAAAGACCAATCCGAGATCGACGCCATCAACTCCAGAAACGGCTTCTTCTTTGCCGACATCGGAACATGCCGCGTCACTGTACACGTCACATACACCACCGAACTGGGCAGCAGACGCAACACTGAGATCGAGCAGTGCCTGACCGACGGCCAAAGGCATTGATTCCATTACAGCTCCTTGTTGATGGTGTCGATGACGATGTCCACGATGTCGGGCACGTCGAGGTCGACGTATCCGACGATGTGACCGAGTGAACGCCTTGCTTCGATGTCGTTCCACCTGTCGGCATAGGCCGGACGGATGGCGTCGCCCTCGTCATCGAATTCCCTGAATATCGCTTCGACGCAGGCTTTGCGGATGTCGTTCATTTGTGCTCCTTTTCTTCCCATGGGTCAGGCCACGGGGTGTCGATACGGCAGTTGTTGTCAGCCATCACGCACCCACCTCTTCCTCGTATTCGGCCGTGCACTGGTACAGGTGTTGCGCGAAATAGGCGATCATCTGCTCCTTCGGATACATGACGATTCGTCCTACCTTCACGAACTTCGGGCCGATGCCCGCGCTACGCCAGTACGCCAGGGTGCCTTCCTTGATGCCGCAGTTGTCCGCGATGTCCTTCGTTGTGTTCATCGGCTTCAACGCCGCCGCCAATGCGGCGAACACCTCTTTGTCATCCATCACGCGCCCGCTCCTTTCATGCGTTGGTAAGCGCCGATTGCTTTTCCGACGTGTTTCGCTTGAGGGCCTTCCTGCCGAGTGGGAGAATGAGCAGACCCGCGCAAAGAAGGGAGGTGATAATATGCAACGCGATCCAGTGAATTCCGCTAATGACGCGAAGGCCTACGCACAATCCGGAAACATTCAGCAGGCCATCGTGTCGCTGGCCGATGCCGTGCAGGGCATCGCCGAATACCAGCGGTACATCCGGAACGACCAGTTGAAGATCAAACGTGCGCTGAATATCAGCTGACGTTGGGCCGTCCGCGTGAGAGAGTTCCAATTCCTCGCGGACGGCTTTCCTTATCGCGCCCAGCATCGCCGGGTGCAGGCGTTCGAACTCCTCAACGGAAATCGGGTTCATGGAATCGTCCGGCGTCTCGGCCGGAATGTTGATGCTCATCTCGGATTCTCCTTTCGATTCATTCGTCGGCGAGCGCTTCGGCGTCTTTGATGATGTCGGAGAGCTTGCGTCCGGTGACTTGGCTGATGCGGGCAAGCTCGTCGAAGTTGAACGTCCCGCCATTGAGTTTGCGGTTGAGACTGTTGCGTGGAATGCCTGCCTTTATTCCGACCTCATCCTGCGTGAGCCCAGCGTGTTTTATGGTGCTCTTGAGGACATCACCAATTTGTCGAGATGTCACATTTTCAATTTGCTTCAAACTGAACCTCCAAGGTTTTATTTAAGACTTATTTGTGTCATATGAGACATAATAGATAAATATTTGCCTTATGCAAAACTCGGCGTGTCTCATATGAGACAAAAACCGGGGAAAATGACGTAATCTAAACACATGGCAACAGGAAAGAAAATCCCGACTATCGAATCAAAGGCGCTGTCGATAGCGATCAAACGGGCAATGGCGACAAGAGAACTGAAAGTAAAGTCGCTCGCTGAGAAATCAGGCGTCCCCTACGGGACGTTACGGAGGATCCTCGAACTGAACACCGTTGCCGATTATGAGCAATTGCAACGCATTTCGACGGCGTTGCGAACACCTCTGGCGCAGATCATCGCCGATGCGGATGAACTCAGCAAAGACCCAGAAGTTGTAAGCGATTTTGAGACATCTCACGAAGATATCGACATCGATAAGTGGGCCGACCGCATCAAAATCGAAGATTCCATTAAAACCAGATAGGAAGGGAGAGCAATGGAATTTGAAGAGAGCCTTAACCAGGTCGCAGCAAAGGTACGCGACCTCAAAGAGGGCATCGAAACAGAGGAAGCCACGAAGAACGCGTTCATCATGCCGTTCATCGGTCAAGTACTCGGTTATGACGTGTTCAACCCGACCGAAGTCGTGCCGGAATTCACCGCCGACGTTGGGGTCAAAAAAGGCGAAAAGGTCGATTACGCGCTCGTGCATGACGGTCAAGTGCAGATTCTTATCGAATGCAAGAAGATCGGCGTACCGCTCAGCTTGGAGAACGCAAGCCAGCTGTACCGGTATTTCGCGGTGACGAACGCGCGCATCGGCGTTCTGACCAACGGCCAGGTATGGAATTTCTACATGGACATCGATGAGCCGAACCGCATGGACTCGAAGCCGTTCCTGGTGCTGGATCTATTGGATATCGACCCGACGATCATCCCGGCGTTGCAGAAGCTGACCAAGCCGGCGTTCGACCTTGATTCCATCGCCAGCAGTGCCGAAGAGCTCAAATACGTGGGTGCACTCAAGAGGGCCGTCGGCGACGAGTTCAAAGAGCCGTCGGACGAGTTCGTAAAGCTGCTCGCCTCGCACGTGTACGAAGGCGCGTTCTATGCGTCGGTCATGGAGAAGTTCAGGCCATTGGTGGCGAAGGCGCTGAAGCAGTATCTGTCAGATCAGGTCAACGATCGACTCAAGACGGCACTCGGCGCGGATGATATCAAGATCGACACAATCGAGCCAGACGCAAACGAGGAAACAAACGACGAAGACGAATCCAATGGCAACGACGACGATGGAATCGTCACCACCGAGGAGGAAATCGCCGGTTACCGAATCATCAAAGCCATCGCATGCAGTGATGTGGATCCGGAACGTGTAACGATGAGAGATGCAAAGAAATACTGCGCAATATTCCTCGACGATAACAACCGTAAGCCAATTGTTCGTCTTTATTTCAACACTAAGCAGAAATATCTCGGTGTTTTCGACGAAAACAAGAACTGCGAGCGCATGCCTATCGATACGCTTAATGGTATCTATGCCTACTCTGAGCAGATTCGCGAAGAGGTGCGCCGCCTTCTATAACAGCATCATTTGAAAATAGTTCGAGTCCCGATGTACAGCTCAATGAATGTCGAGACTCTACCTTAAAAGCCGCCCGCGTCTACGAATACCGCGAGCGCCGGGGTGAAAACATGTGGGAAGAAGCGTCATGAAAGTGACCATTGATGATCTGTGGCTCAAGAATGACGATGATGGCAATCCGCCGAGTCGCGCGGCCAAACGCTCTTTGGCGAACTCACGCGATCCGATGAAGGCCAATGTGCCTGAGAAGTGGCGTAAAAGCCGTTATGGGGTCGGGATGCGCTGGCGTTGTCATTGGACCATCGTCAAGGACGGTAGACGTGTGCAGAGGGCGAAGCAGTTCGCCAGGCTCGCCGAAGCGCAGGAATATGCCGCGGCCATGGAGGACGACATCAGGCGGGGACGCTACCGCGATCCTCGTCAGGAGCTGCGTGTCCTGGATGACGTGGCCGGCGAATGGCTCGCGTCGAAGGTTGATCTGAAACCCGGCACCGCAGGCCGGTATGCGAGGGAGCTGCGCCTGTACATCCTGCCCAAATGGGGTGGCATGACGTTGCGGGAACTTCGCCCTGACATGCTGCAGGAGTGGGTCGGCCAGCTCATGGACGGTGGTTATCCGGCCGCGTTGCCGGACGGGCGTGATTCGAAGCCGCTGAGCGCGAGAAGCATCCGCAATATCATGAAAGTCGTCCTCAAGGGCATCTTTGACTACGCCGTCTCGAACGGGTGGATCGGTGAGAATCCTGTGGACAGGGTCACCGTGCCGAAGATCGTCTCCGACGACGACATGGTGTTCCTCTCGGTCCGCGAGGTCGAGTTGCTCGCGGACGAGGCGGAGAAGATCGGGAAGCCGGTGGACGGTCTGCTGGTCAGATGGCAGGCCTATACGGGATGCCGCATAGGCGAATCGCTTGCCCTCAAGGTCGGTGACGTGGACGTGGACAGGCGGCGCGCCAGGATAGGCCGCACATGGACTGACGACGGGCACGGCGGCAGCATGCTCGGCACACCGAAGAACGGCAAGGCCCGCAACATCGCGATACCACGGTTCCTTATGCCGCAGATCAAGGCGCAGATGGAGGGCATGGGTGATGACGATTGGCTGTTCCGTGCCACCCGTGGCGGGAACGTCTGGACGAACACGTGGCGGACAAGGATATGGATCAAGGCCGTTAAAGCGGCCGGCATGGAGGACGCGGGCGTGACCATACACAGTCTGCGCCACACATACGCGAGCTTCGCGATCGCCCAGGGCGCGGACGTGAAGACCCTGCAGATGCAGCTCGGCCACTCCTCTCCCAGCATCACATTGAACACCTACACGGCGCTCTGGCCGGAACGATTGGACGACGTGGCCGACGCGATCGGAGCCCTCCGCGAGCGCGAACTCGTGTGAATCGGGCATGGAGGTACCGCGGCGTTTGTATGCATTTGTATGCGGATTGTTTTCGACGGAAAAAATAAGCCCTTGAAAACCTAATGTTTCCAAGGGCTCCGGTCGGGCTGACAGGATTTGAACCTGCGACATTCTGCTCCCAAAGCAGACGCGCTACCAAACTGCGCTACAGCCCGTTCATGCACTCCCGCACGTGGCAGGTGAACACGAGTTTCTATTGTAGCGTATGGTAGGACAACGACAGGCTAGAATGGCAAATACTGGAGGGAACGCGCATGGGACGTCATCAGCAAGCCGAGGCTTCAGGCATCATTTCCTTCATGGCATGCGCCACTCTTGCATGGATCGCCATGGACCTATATCTGCAATTCGCTCCCGCCATCTGGCGTGTCACCCAACGCCTGTTCACCGTGTGCGCCGGAATCACCGCGGGATGTGGAGTCATCTCGTTCACCTTGGGGTATGCGCGCAACTCCAGGTCGATGACGTTGAAACATGGCTGGACCATTCCTATTCGCCATATCTTCGAGATACTCGCTTTGTCCGTGGTCTACGCGTCGACCATTTTCGTCACGGCGTTCATGCTGCTTTCCATTGCCAGCAACATGATGGGGTTGCGCACGTTAAAAGGCTATCTGACTGCACTCTGCGCCGCGATCTCGGGGGTCGTAGGCTATGTCACGTTCGTACAGGCGGAACTCATGAATGCCAAGACCATCGCATCCTTGCTGCCGTTCTTCGTGGTTTCCGGTGTCAGCATCGCAGGATTGACGTCCGATGATCCATACTGGTACAACAACAATTTCTCCCAATTGGGCGATCGAACCACTTTTGCTGCTCGTATGTTCAATTCGACATTGATGTTGGCCGGCGTCTGCATCGTCATCATCAGCTATTTCGCGATTTCGGAGCTCATCACCACGCACCGTCTGCAGATGCAGTATCTGTCTGCAAACGATGAAAAAGAAGCTCCCAAACACTTCAAGGCGCGGATTCTTCTGCTATCGACCATGCTGACGCTCGCAGGCATCGCCTTCATCGGCATCGGCATGTTCCGTTACACGCCGCATCCGATTCTGCACAACGTATTCGCCCGCGGTCTTCCCTGCCTGATGAGCGTGCTGATGATCGCGCTGCCTTGGCTGGCCCCACAGCTTTCAAAAGTAGTATATGTGATTTCAGACCTAGCTATCGTGACCGGGGCTCTTGCCGGGTTCCAGTGGTTGGCGGGGCGTAACACGTTGACGAACGTCGAGGCTCTTGCCGGCATGATGTTTCTGGGCTGGTTCATCATCTTTTCACGGCAGATTGCGGCCATCGAATCCGATCGTGTGCAGACGCAGCTTATTCTGGCGCAAACCAAGCGGCCAGAATCCGTCGAGGATCTTGCGGAGGTCAGCGAAACCGTTCCTGGAACCGTTTCCCGACTCTCGTCGGAAGTCTAATTCTCGTAACGGTTCACGAGCACAGTCCACAAACAATATGGCGAGGTGTCACCCGTACGGATGGCACCTCGCCTGTTCTCATGGCTATCAGAAATCGTAGTTCTTTGTGGTGGGCTTTCTATCGCTCATCAGCAACAGGAAGCTTCTCGACTGCGCCGTGATCGCGAAGCCGGCCTCATAGTTGAGTTCCGGACCCTTCGGATTATGCGTGTCGACGACCAGACGCCATTTCTTGCCATACCGCTCGTCCGGCAAGGTGAACATAATCGGCTCGTAATGCGCGTTGAAAATCAGGATGAAGTTATTGTCCACCATCTGGTTGCCATACCAGTCGGCTTCCGGAATATCGGAACCGTTCAGATAGATCATCACCGAGAACGCGTGGGTGTTGGACCAATCTTCCATGTCCATGATGGAACCGGTGTGGTCCATCCATTCGACCTGCGGAATCTTATCGTCCGGGTCTCCTGGCTCGCGGCCGGTGAAGAAACGACGACGGTGGAGCACCGGGTGCTCGAGTCGCAGATGAATCAGCTTCGAAACGAACTCAAGCAGATCCTTCTGACTATCGTCAAGATCCCAATTGGTCCATGAAATGACGTTGTCCTGGCAATAGGCATTGTTGTTGCCCTGTTGCGTGCGTGCCACCTCATCGCCGCCGCAGATCATCGGAATGCCCTGACTGCACAGCAACGTCGCGAACATGTTGCGCATCTGCTGTTGCCGCAGGTCGTTGACGTCCTTGATGGTGGTCGGGCCTTCGACACCGCAGTTCCAGGAACGGTTGTTGCTTTCACCATCCCTATTGCCTTCGCCGTTGGCATCGTTATGCTTCTCGTTGTAGCTCACCAAATCGTTCATGGTGAAGCCATCATGTGCGGTGATGAAGTTCACGGAAGCCACCGGACGGCGGCCGTTCATCTGATACAGGTCGGAGCTGCCCATCAGACGGCTGGCGAATTCCGGTAGCGTCGATGGTTGCGAACGCCAGAAGTCACGCACGCAATCACGGTAGCGGCCGTTCCATTCGGACCAGCTGGACGGGAAGCCGCCCACCTGATAGCCGCCGGAACCCAAATCCCAAGGTTCGGCGATGAGCTTGACACGGGAGATGACCGGATCCTGTTCGACGATGTCGAAGAAGGCGGACAGCTTGTCGACTTCCTGGAACTGGCGGGCCAGCGTGGCCGCAAGATCGAATCGGAAACCATCGACATGCATTTCGGTGACCCAGTAGCGCAGGCTGTCCGTGATGAGCTGCAGCGCGTGCGGCGAGCGCATCAGCAGGGAGTTGCCGGTGCCGGTCGTGTCGAAGTAGTGGCGTCGGTCGTTGTCGACCAGACGGTAGTAGGCACCGTTGTCGATGCCTTTGAAGCTTAGGGTCGGGCCGAGGTTGTTGCCTTCGGCGGTGTGGTTGTACACCACGTCGAGGATCACTTCCATGCCGGCGCGATGGTAGGCCTTGACCATGGATTTGAATTCGTTGACCTGCTCGCCGCGTTGTCCGGAGCTTGAGTACGCGTTATGAGGCGCGAAGAAGCCGATGGTGTTGTAGCCCCAGTAGTTGCTCAGGCCTTTTTCCTGCAGGAAGCTGTCGTTGACGAACTGGTGGATCGGCATAAGTTCGATGGCGGTGACGCCGAGCTTCCTCAGATATTCGATGACCGATGGATATGCGAGGCCCGCGTAGGTTCCACGGATGTCCGGCGGCACGTCCAGGTTGAGATTGGTCATGCCACGCACATGGGCTTCGTAGATTACCGAATCATGGTAGGAGATGTTCGGATGTTGGTCGTTGCCCCAGTCGAAATACGGATTGACCACGGCCGATTTCATGGTATGCGGCGCGGAATCCAGCGTATTCATGCTGGTGACGTCCTCAGGGCTTTTGAACCAATACGAATAGAGGCTTTCGTCACCGTCGATGTTTCCCTCGATGGCTTTTGCGTACGGGTCGAGCAGCAACTTGTTCGGGTTGCACCGCAGGCCCTTTGCTGGATCATACGGACCGTACACACGATAGCCATACCGTTGCCCGGGTTGTATTCCCGGCAGATAGTTATGCCATACGTAGGAGTTCTGCTCCGTCATTTCCACTCGGGTCTCACGATCTTCCTCATCGAAAAGACAAAGCTCGACTTTCTGGGCCACCTGAGAGAAGAGGGCGAAATTCACGCCGGCGCCGTCGTAGCTCGCACCGAGTGGATACATCGATCCAGGTCTGATTTGCATAATTCAAGTATCGCACGTTTTGCGAGTTGAATTCGTTATTTCGTTTATTCCGGCGATTGTTTTTACAATTCGAAACCTGCAGGCCGCTATTGTTGCCGCATTCTGCGAATTTGCTCATGCAAAATGGCGATCTCCGAATTGGAGGCCGTGATGTGCGTGTCTCGTAGCTGCTTCCACGGGATCCAAGCAGATTCGACATGCTCGTCGGCGTCGAAATGCCGTTCGACGGCCTGCCAGTGGCGCAGGTGCACCACCATGATGTTGGCCAGTTCGTCGGTCATGCCTTCGGATGAATAGAATTGCCCGACATGGTCGATATCGCAACTGTTTTCGTCGATTGGCTCGACGCCGGTCTCTTCGCGCAGCTCACGCAATGCGGCCGCATCGACGTCTTCCCCGTCATCGATGAGTCCTGCCGGCAGACCGTAGGCGAAGGCGTCGCAGCCGACACGGTATTCTCGTTCGACCAAGTACAAATCCTGCGCGCAGTCATGCACCAGCATGACCACACAGGGCGCGTGCCGCATCACCTGTCTGCGGATCACGGTTTGTCCGCCGTCTCGTGTCTGCAACGCGATACGCATGTCCTCCACGCCGAAAATCGCGCCTTGATACACGTGCTCTCTGCTGAGTACTGTGGCCGGTCTGGTCATGTCCACGCCATCGCTGGATTCGTTCAGCGACATATCCATGCTGGTCGTATCGGACATCGTCGTTCAGCGTTCCTGCCCGCAGGACGGCAGTACCAGATTCCAGGGATCGGTGTTCATGGAAATCCAGCGGACGGTGGGGATGTCTCCGGTCGCCTCAGATACGGCACGAGGCACATCGCCCATGGCGTATTGGAACCATATGGATTCGATGGCGCTGTGTGGCGTGTTGATGAACATCGGACGAACAGTGGCGTCGCCTCGGCCGAGTTCGATGTCCGCGGCACGCATGGACGCCTCATAGCGCGCCTGCTCGATGGCATCGGTCACCGGATGATGGCGCAGATCGCTGGTCACATACACATCGACGCCTGCGGCACGCACTTCATCGAACAGGGAATCGCCCGAGCCCGGCAATACCGCCACCGTGCCGATCGTCGCGTCAAGGTCGCCGCACACCTGCACGCCAAGTTCGGTGTATGGCAGCGCGTCGGCCACACGACGGGCGAAATCACGCAATGCGATCGGCTCCTGCAACCGGCCGACACGGCCCAATCCGACCGGATGTTCGGCTTTCGGATCTTCGATGGGTACCAGCGGACGCTGTTCGATCAGGCCGAACGCGTCGGCGGCGGCCATGCTGACTCCTCGGTAGGAGGCATCGGCATTGGTGTGCCCAACCCACAGCGCGCAACCGGCGAGGTTGAGCTTCCGGACGATCTCACCACGGAATCCTAGTCCGGAGACCGCATGCACGGAACGGAAGAACAGCGGATGGTGGCAGATCAGCAGGTCGATGCCTCCGGCGATAGCCTGGTCGATCACCGCCATGGATGGGTCCGCCGCGAACGCGATGTTGCGCACGTCGTGGCGAAGGTCTCCCACGATGAGTCCCGGCTCATCCCATTGTTCCGCGTATCGCAGCGGATACAGCGTTTCAAGCACATCCACGACCTGCTTCAGCGTTGCCACAATCTTCCTTCTTTCTTTTTTAATCAGCCTTCGATTATCCGACGGGAACGGATCAGTGGGCCGCCAATTGCCAATCGGAACCGATGCCCGTCGATACGTCCAACGGAACGGCCATGGTGACGGCATGCTCCATGGCATCCTTCACCAGCGCGGTGGCCTGCTTCTCCTCACCGGGCGCGATCTCCACCACAAGTTCATCATGAATCTGCAGTATGAGGCGACTTCCAAGGTTCGCTTCCTGCAGTGCGTCATACGCACGAATCATGGCGATTTTCATGATGTCCGCCGCCGAGCCTTGGATAGGCGCGTTCAACGCGGCGCGTTCGGCCGCGTCCCTCACGGCACGGTTCGGCGATTTGAGACCGGGGAAATACCTGCGCCTTCCGAAAATGGTTTCGGTATATCCTTTTTCGCGTGCGGACGAGACAAGCGATTCAAGGTATTCATGGACTTTGCCAAAAGTGGCGAAATACTGGTTTTTCAGCGATTCGGCTTCTTTGGGCTTGATCTTGAGCTGCTGGGCAAGTCCATACGTGCTCAGACCGTAGGCAAGTCCATAGCTCATCGCCTTGACGTGGCTACGCTGATCGGACGTGATGTCGTCAACGGGAATGCCGTAGACCAAGCTGGCCACATACTTATGGAAGTCCTTGCCGGAGCGGAAGGCCTCTATCAACGCCTCATCACCGGAAAGGTCGGCCATGATGCGCAGTTCGACCTGCGAGTAGTCGGAGCTCAGCAACGATTCGAAGCCCTCTCCCGGCACGAACGCGGATCGAATCTCACGACCTGCGGGATCCCGGTTCGGAATGTTCTGCAGGTTTGGATCGACGGAGCTCAATCGTCCGGTGGCTGCCACCGTCTGTTCGAAAGTGGTGTGGATGCGACCGTCATGACGGTTTGTGGCGTCGATCAACGTCTGCACGATCTGCTTGAGCTTGTTCTTTTCACGATGCATCAGCAACGCGTCAAGGAACTGGCATGCGCGGTCGTTATCGTACGAGCGGTCACGCAAGGTCTGCAATGCCGCGGCATTGGTGGTGTATGAACCGGACTTGGTTTTTTTCGTCGGTTTCAATCCCATGTCTTCGAACAGGATCTTCTGCAGCTGTTTGGGGCTTTGCAGGTTCACCTGCTCCCCCGCGAACTGCCACGCCGTTTCCTGTGCCTGGGCAGCGTCGGCGGCAAGTTGGTCGCGCATCTGCACCAGACGTGTCATATCCACTTGGGCGCCGACCTGTTCCATGCCATGCAGGACCTGAGAGACCGGAAGCTCAATGGATTTGAGGAGACCGAATTGTTCGCGCTTATCCAGCACACCGGCCAAATATTCGGCCAAAAGCCCCACGATTGCGGTGCGGGTGAGTATCAGCTCGTCGTTCTTGGAATCGTTTTCCTCAGGCTCGTCGAAGTCCAAGGTCCCCTGTGTCGCGGCTTCGGCTTGTGCTTCGATGTGCAGATCAAGGAAATGGGCCGCAGCCTGTTCCAGCGTGTCCGCGTGGAAATCCGGATGGACAAGATATCCGGCGAGCTTGGTGTCGAACAATGGTTCCGGAAGTTCCACGCCGATGCTGCCCAGCAGATGCGCATGTTCTTTGTAACCGTGCACGACCATGGAATGGTGATAGCGGTCGAACAGCCTTTGCAGGCATTGCACCATATCCGGACTGAATACGTCGATGCGAATGGCTTCGCCGTGCACGGCGATCATCAATGCCGAAAGAGAGGCTTCTCCGGGTTTGCTCGTGCCTTCGGCGTAAAGCGTCCAGGACTGTTTCACCTTGTCCGTGCAACGGGTCGAAGAATCGATTTCGAAGCCGAATTCCGGAATGTCGTTGGAGGAGCGTTCATGGCGTTCGTGCAGATGTTCCTGCACCACGGGGAAATGGTTTTGGACCCATGTCTCCACCACATGCGGATCGTTGACGTCTTCGACATGTGGCAGCCCGAGCTTGCTGGATTCGTGCACGTCCCCGGATGGTTTGTCCGCATTGAACGTTTTGAGCACGCGATTCTTGGTCCGAACACCGAATTCGAGCTTGGTGAATAGATCGTCGAGTTGACCAGCGTCGACTTGTCCAAATGTCAGGTCGGATACCGACACGCCAAGATCAAGGTCACGAACCAAAGCGTTCACGGAACGGTTCAGTTTGACCTGTTCGATGTTTTCGCGCAGGGCTTCGCCTTTTTTGCCGCTGATCTCGTCGGCGTGTTCGATGATCTGCTCAAGTCCGCCGTACTGGTTGATCCATTTGGCCGCGAATCCGTCGCCGACTCCGGGAACGCCGGGGATGTTGTCAGCGGTTTCTCCGCGCAAGGCGGCCAGATCCGGGTATTGCGCGGGAGAGACATGATATTTCTCCTGCACGGCATCCGGGGTCATATGTTTGAGGTCTTTGAAATGGTGGCCGGGATACAGCACGGTGATGTCGTCGTTGATCAGCTGGAAAGCATCACGGTCGCCGGACAGCACCAATGTGCGGTAGCCTGCCTGGTCGCCCATGCTGGCGAGCGTGCCGATCACATCGTCACCTTCGTAACCGGGTTTTTCGATGTATGTGACGCCCAAGGCCGTCAGCATCTGCTGGATTAATGGCAGCTGGCTGAGCAGTTCCTCGGGGGCCGCGTCGCG
>OJQI01000296.1_pt1 | contig 29728 bp, 22 predicted proteins | sample 1598711 | NCBI WGS metagenome assembly OJQI01 (sample SAMN03922505, study PRJEB24848) | human gut metagenome | isolation source: stool sample | host: Homo sapiens | place: Germany | collected 2011-11 | reverse complement strand
CCGAAAAGGGAATTAAAACCGCACAGGCAACTTCTAAGGCGGCAATCAAAACGACAGAAACCTCGGTAAAAACAGCACAAGCAGCGGCAAAGGCTTCTGTGAAAACTGCTCAAAAGGCAGCACAGGTGGCAAAAGCCACCGCAAAGGCAACCGCCGAAGCAACGAAAGCTACGGTCAGAGCCACCATAGCTGCGGTCAAGGCGATTATTGCAGGAACAAAAGCTCTGATTTCCGCTTTAATTGCAGGTGGTTGGATTGCAGTTGTGATTATTCTCATTGTTGTCCTGCTCGGCTGTGCTGTTTCCCTGTTTGGCGGCGGAAGCGGGAGCAACGCCTATACCCCTGTCAGTGCAGAGGTGGAAGCCTATGAGCCTTTCATACAGAAATATGCCAAACAGTATGGTATTCCTGAATATGTGGAGCTTATCAAGGCGGTAATGATGCAGGAATCTGGCGGGCGTGGACTTGACCCCATGCAGGCGGCGGAAGGCAGCTTTAACACAAGGTATCCCCACGAGCCAAATGGGATTAAAGACCCAGAATATTCGATTGAGTGCGGGGTGCAGGAATTAAAGGCTGCCCTTATCTCTGCCGAGGTAGAAAATCCGATTGATATGGAGCATATTAAATTTGCCTTGCAAGGTTACAATTTCGGTAATGGCTATATCTCGTGGGCTAAGACCAACTATGGCGGCTATTCCTATGCCAATGCGGTGGAGTTTTCTACCATGCAGGCGTCACGGTTAGGTTGGGACAGCTATGGCGACACGCAGTATCCTGCCCATGTGCTGCGGTATTATCCATACGGGCGGGCGTTCACAAGTGGCGGCAACCAGGCGATTGTGGAGGTCGCCTTGACACAGCTCGGAAATGAGGGCGGGCAGCCTTATTGGAGTTGGTACGGCTTTGAGGGGCGTGTGGAATGGTGTGCCTGCTTTGTATCTTGGTGTGCCGACCAATGTGGCTATATCGAAAGCGGGATTATCCCAAAATTCGCAGGCTGCGTGGATGGTGCAAATTGGTTTAAGGGTAACGGGCAATGGCAAGACCGAAACTACGAGCCGCAGGCAGGCAATATTATTTTCTTTGATTGGGAAGGCGACGGAGAAACCGACCATGTAGGCATTGTGGAGAAATGCGAAAACGGTGTTGTTTACACCGTGGAGGGTAATTCTGGCGATGCTTGCAGACAAAATCAATATACGGTTGGAAGCAGCTCCATCTATGGCTACGGCGTTCCTGCCTATTAAAAATGGGCAAAAGAAAAACCAGAGGTTTATTCCTCTGGCTCTTTTGCCTTACATAGCCCGTTTACCGTTGCTTCGATTACCGATAGCTCTCTATCATCTAAAATGTCGAGCTGTGCGTCTAAGCGTCTGCGGACGGAACTCTTTTTGACTTCTTTTTGCGGGAATATGTACTCGTCAACCGATATATTAAACATCGTCACGAGCTGAATGAACAGCTCCAGACTTGGATATTGCCCCTCATTTTCGATTGCCTGCAAATGTCGAGGGTCGTAATCAACGATGCTGGCAAGCTGCTCTCTGGTCATACCCTGAGATGTTCTCGCTTTCTTAATTGCCTGTCCTATCGGCGTAAAATCGAAGTCAAAGTCGTTGTTTCTTGCGTCCATAAGCTCACCACCTATCCTCTGAAAATCTTACTCTTATATTTTACAGAGATGAGGCTTCTGATTGAACGCTGTGAAATCTCTTGAAATAGGGTATATAATCTCTTATAACAAGAGATTAAAGCACGCTTAGCATACTTGAAACTAATTTTTTATTCGGATACACTATAGATAAGTTTACAAAAACGGACATAAAAAGCGAGGAAAATATGCTCGTATTCTTGTATGCTTATATATGAGGAGGTAAGTAAATGGAATGGTTGAAAAGACTTGGAGCAGCCATTGATTACATAGAGGAAAACTTAGATAGGGAAATATCCTATGATGAAGTAGCTCGTATAGCTTGTTGTTCAACATATTATTTTCAACGGATTTTTTCTTATGTATCAGGAGTGTCACTATCAGAGTACATACGCCGCCGTAAAATGACACAAGCTGCATTTGAGTTACAAAGAACAGACAATAAGGTTATTGATGTTGCTCATAAATATGGGTATTCATCCCCAACATCCTTTAACCGTGCTTTTCAAAGCGTACACGGGATAGCACCTATAGCGGCAAAAAGTATGGGATGTACCTTGTGTGCATATCCATCAATCCAATTTTCTATAAAAGTTTTGGGAGGCAGTGCAATGGCATATCACATTGAAGAAAAGAAAAATATTCGCATCGTAGGAATTAGAGTACCTCTTGTTGAAGATGCAGAGGAAAATATGCGGAATGTTCCTGCGTTCTGGGAAAAGTCAGTATTGGATGGCAGTATCTCAAAATTAGCAGAGCTATCAAACGAAAATCCAGACGGCATTTTAGGAGTCAGCGTTTATAATAATCCAAAGGATATATATTATTATATTGCTGTTTCGAGCAACACCCCCGTACCAGAAGGAATGGTAGAATACATTATACCAGAGGGTATGTGGGTTGTTTTTGAAAACGATGGAGTATTTAAGGAAGATGTGCAGAGTGTTTTTCGCAGATTTTTGACAGAATTTATACCGTTTTCTGGTTATGAATATGCAGGACTTCCTGATGTTGAAATATATCCAGTCTGCAAAGGGCAGCCATCCAAAGGACATTCCGAGGTATGGATTGCAATTAAAAAAGCAAAGGAGATTTAAGTATGTATCATTTAAGATTAAAAGGCGACTATTATCAGATGGGCGTAAAAAGAGGAAACATATTTCAAAAAGCTCATATTTCCTTTCCACTCCAGTTGGATGATTTTCAATTGGAACACGGAAAACGAAGCGAAGAAATTTTAAGAAAGTTTTTCCCAGAGATATGTGAGGAAGTAAGAGGTGTAAGTGACACCATTGGAACAGATTATCTACACATTGTAGTTTTTGCTGCTCCTTCACTTGTCACGATATTGTTCATTGTGACATTAAAAACATTGAAAATGCAAGAAACAATGTAAATACCGGCATAGGTAGCCGCATAAGGAAGGACACTTTCTGTTGCACCTAAAAGTCTTAGAATGGGGTTCAAAAAGAGGATTGATAAAACAATCATAATTGCACCGACAACAAGACTGCTATATAGTGCAGTGCTTGCCACTTTGTTTGCCTGATCCTTATTTCTTTGTCCTAACAGTCGAGAAATGTAGGATGCTGCCCCATTGCCAAAAAGTAATCCTAAGCCGACGACTACTTGACCGAGAGGATACACAACCGAGATGGCAGCCATTTGACTTTCGCCTAAGCCACCTACAAAATAGGCATCAACAAGATTGTACAAGGCGTTGATGAGCATACCAATCATTGTTGGAATACCCATAGCTAAAAGGGCTTTTGGAATTGGAGCATTGCCCAATAACTCCAATTTTCTGTTTTGATTGTCCATAGTGTTCTTTCTCCTTTCACTTGACAAATAGAATAAAATATACTACTATAAATTATAGCAGTTGAAACGCAAGTGGTATTCTACTATAATTTATAGTAGTTGTCAAGAGAGTAAAGGAGGAAATTGATATGGCGACCATTGACTTAATTGTTTTGGGAATGTTAAAGAAAGAACCTCTGAGTGCGTATGACCTTCAAAAGTTGGTAGAGTACCGCAATATTTCAAAATGGGTAAAAATTAGTACCCCGTCTATTTATAAAAAGGTTATCCAGTTGGAGGAAAAAGGATATATTTCAAGTCATATAGAAAAAGAGGGTAAAATGCCAGAAAAATCAGTGTATTCTTTAACTGAAAAAGGGAAACAGCAGTTTGAAAAATTGATGCTTGAAATATCCTGTAAGCCGATAAACATTTTTTTGGATTTTAATGCTGTCATTGTAAATCTGGACAGTATGTCCAGAGAAAGACAGCAAGAATGTCTGGATAATATTGAGAGCAGTATGGAGGTATTGAAAAAATATCTGGAAGAAAATATTGCTTTGAAAAAGAGTAAAGAAGATATTCCTGTTACGGGTATGGCAGTTTTACGGCAACAATACACATTGGCAGAGGCAATAGAGGAGTGGATTGCTTCATTAAAAAAAGAAATCAATTCGTAAAAGTGCATGGTAGGAACAAAAGAAATGCTGTTATTTTTTAGTTTGGATTGTAATGAGATTGTAAGAAGTGGTTGCTATACTGAATTTACAAAATAAAAACAGAAATTTGGAGGTTTTAATATGGCAATACTTGAAACAAAAGATTTACGAAAGATATACGGAAGCGGAGAAAACGAAGTCCATGCTTTGGATGGGGTATCCATTTCCGTAGAGGAAGGCGAATTTGTTGCTGTTATCGGTACATCGGGCAGCGGTAAATCTACACTACTCAACATGATTGGTGGGTTAGACCGTCCTACTTCTGGTAGTGTTACTATCCGAGGAAAAGAACTGTTGAAAATGAAAGACGAGGAACTGACGATTTTTAGGCGTCGAAACATTGGCTTTGTTTTTCAGAATTATAATCTGCTTCCTGTTCTTAATGTGTATGAGAACATTGTGTACCCTATTGAGATCGATGGTGGCAAGACCGATACAAGATTTGTAAAAGAGATTATCCATACTCTTGGCTTGGAACAAAAGCTTAAGAATATGCCGAATAATCTTTCAGGTGGTCAGCAGCAGAGGGTTGCGATTGCCCGTGCCCTTGCGACAAAGCCTGCCATTATCCTTGCCGATGAGCCGACTGGAAATTTGGACTCAAAAACAAGTATGGATGTTATTTTGCTGATGCAGTCGATTAGCCGTCAGTTCCACCAAACCACCATTATGATCACGCACAATGAGGAAATCGCTCAAATGGCAGACCGCACAATCCGCATTGAGGATGGCAAGGTTGTTTCGGGAGGTGTCAGATATGCACGCTAACCGAAATAAAAAAGCAGTTAAGCGAGTAGAAAAGGGAATGATGAAAGCAAACCGTATTCGTAACCTGTTTGCGGTGTTTGCGATCGTTCTCACTACATTTATGATTACTACCGTGTTTAGTTTGGGCATTAACTATATGGAAAATATGAAGTTAATGCAGGTGCGTACCGCAGGCACGACCGCTAATGCTTCCCTTGCGATGCCGACAGAAAAGCAGGAACAGCAGATTAAGAATTTGGAATATGTTAAAACCGTCGGTACGCAGTATATGGTCGGCTCGGTTGCCGAGAAGAACGATGAGGGGCGTGATCTTTCTATCGCACTTTCGTATTACGACACTACTGAATGGGATAAACACTATAAAGAAACAATCAAAGATATAGAAGGGAAATATCCCTCAAATGAAAATGAAATTATGCTGTCAAAGGATGCTCTTTCACAGCTTGGAATGAAAGAGCCGAAGCTGAATATGGAAATCCCTCTGTCCTATTATGATAAAAACGGTCAGCAGGAAAAAAATTTCACTTTAAGCGGATGGTTTCATTCCTATACAGGCACGGGAATGGGCTTTGTTTCCGAAGCGTATTGCAAAAATGCAGGCTATACAATGGCAGAGGACGGCGTTCTTTCTTTGTCGTTGAATAAAATGCCTGATGATTTTTATCGTATTCAAAAAGATGTGGAGCTTAACGAAAATCAATCTTTCGGCGGTGCGGTTTCCATGAAATCATCAAGCGGTTCAGTGATTGCAATGGTAATCCTATTGGTATTCTTTATTATTGGCAGCGGGTATCTCCTTATTTACAATGTTTTGTATATATCCATTTCAAATGATACCCGTTTTTACGGTTTGATGAAAACGCTTGGAACAACGCAAAAACAGATTAAATCACTGGTAAAAAATCAGGCAGTTAAGTTTGCTTGCATTGGTATCCCGATTGGTATTTTGTTAGCCACCGCTGTTTCCTTTGGAATTGTTCCATTTGTGTTGAACGAGGGTTTTGAACAGGGCAAGTCGATGATGGATGCCGAAGTGTTTTTCCATCCATCTATCTATATTTTGTCCGTAATCTTTTCAGCAGTAACCGTTTGGATTGCCTGCAATGCTCCTGCAAAAGCGGCTGCAAAAATTTCGCCAATAGAAGCATTGAAGTTTCAGAATTTTGCACCGAAGAAAACAAAAAGCAGAAATTCCACCAATGGTGGCAAGCTGCATGTGATGGCATTTCATAATGTATTCCGTGACAAAAAGCGTGCTGCCCTTGTGTTTATGTCCTTGTTTATGGGAATTACTATGATTTTAGGCGTAAATGGGGTTATAAGCAGTATGTCGGCTGAGAACTTTATTAAGGAATATATGGACTATAACTTTGAATACACTGATATTCAGTTTGAGCAGTATGAACAGCTCAATAAAGAAGTACCGCAGTTTGACGAACACTTTGTAGAACAAATCAAGCAGCTTGACGGTATTAAAAATATAGATGTTCAAAAAACAGTCTGGGCAGGTATTGACTTTAATGAAAACGATTTAGAAGGCTTTATGAAAATCAAATATGAGGACAGCAAATATAAAGCAAAGGGGCAGTCCTATGAACAGACGATAGAAACACTGAAAGGGTACGCTGAATCTGGTGACTATGGCTGCTATATTACAACGCTTCCAGACGACAGGGTACTGGAAGAATACAATGCAGAGCATCCTGATACGCCTATTGACATGGAAGCATTTAAGCGTGGCGAAACAGCGATTGCAGGAAAAGATACCGAATATAACGCTCCTAATACCGCTTTAGTGGGTGAAACATTGACACTAACTGCCGACAGTACAGACGGCAAGGCAACTGATTTCAAAATTGGCGGAGCTTTTTACTATGACGATTATGATAATACTCTTTCAGAAGGTATTGGCAGACGCAAAGAAATAAATATGGTGCCAGATGTTATCTTTGTCAGCGAAGCGGGTATGGAACGCCTGACAAAAGAACCAATAATTTCCGCAATCGGCGTTGACATTAAGAATTTCAACGATTTAGAGCGAATTGACAGCGAATTACAGGCGATCAACAGTACCTTGACCACATCGGAGTGGCAGCTGAAATCTTCCGTGAATCAGAAAGAACTATATAACCAGATGAACTACTCTTTGAGCTTGCTGGGAAACGGTGCTGCAATTCTGCTCATTGTCATCGGCTTGATTAACTTTGTAAATGTTATGTTGACGGGTGTGGTGGCAAGGAAAAATGAATTTGCCATTATGGAAAGTATCGGAACAACGAAAAAGCAGATCAGGAAGATATTGACCTTAGAAGGCGGTATTTATGCTCTGATTTCTACTCTGCTGATTATGACTTTTGGTAATGCGTTCCTAATGTTGGTGGCAGATGCAGTTCCGCATATGGCAAACTATGCAGTATTTAAATACCCTGTTGCACTTGTCATCGGTTTGATCGCAGCAATCTTTGTAATTTGCTTAAGCGTTCCTGCCATTGTTTACAAGGCAACTTCTGATGAAACGGTCATTGAAAGACTGCACAATTTTGATAGTTAAATGAGGTTGTGGGACGGACGCAGCATTGCTGCGTCTGTTCCTGCAATTTTGTATATTGAGGAAGGTGGTGCGTTTTGCGGCTATGGCAAATATTTTTCTACTTGAAGATGACAAAATTCTGAGCAAGGGTATTTCTATCGCCCTAAAAAAAGACGAGCATAACAACGGAATTAAACGGAAAAGAGCTGAAATCGGTTTAGATACTGAGGGATATTGTGACAGCAGAATGATAACCGATTGGAAACTCGATTTTATGGCAAAAGCTTTGTTAGAGCATCTCTGGACGGAGAGAAAAGAGTCTGTACTGATTGCGTTAGACCTTATTAAGTATTATTATAAGGAAGAAAAATCTAACGAAACTCAATCCGATACGGTAACGATACAGGCGAAATTGGATAAGGCAAATAGCAGACTGACTAACTTGATTGCTATGAGAGCTGATGGAGAGATTTCCAAGGACGAGTATCAAGCAATGAGAAGTCCTGTCGATGAAGAAATCAAGAAACTTCAAAAAGCACTTGATGAAATTCCACAGGAAAAAAGCAATCCGAAAGGATTGGATATAGAGGGTATCCGTTCCACTCTGAACAGCTTTATTGATTTTAGTGGTAGCACTATCAGCCACGATGTTGTCAATCAGTTTGTATATCTGATAACACCGACATCGGATACTACATTTGATTGGTATGTTAATCTGAATGGGACAGCAGATGTGAAAGCAACCTTTACAGCGGAAGGCAGAAAGAAAAACTGCATTATCAAATTGGAGGAAATCGAAAAGATTTCCTCGGTACATAGGGAAAAGAATGAGGACAATGCTCATTTCATTAAAAACCCCCATATTTTTACCTATCTGCACAGGCTGCAATCGCAGAGAAGAACAAATAATCAGAGTTTGATTTTGGGCAACCCCAATTTTTAAACCATAACAGGAAAAAGACCTTGCAGAGTAAAATCCGCAGGGTCTTTTTTGCGCATTGTCGGAGTGCCTTAAAGATAAAAAATCAATGTGTGGATTGACGGCTTCGCTTACTTTGATGAGAAAAAAGTCTCCGTCGGCTGAATTTTGTCGCCGAAATGCGCCTTTTGATTGACAATCCGACGTAAACATTTTAAAATATCAAGAAGAGATTTTAAAAGGACGCGAAATATGAAGAAAAAAGTCAGATTGAAAAAGACGGTAAAAAGAAAATTTTTGCTGTTTGTAATTTTGGCCGTTATAATGACGGGGCTTATAGTCGGTGAGCTTACGATAGGGCAAAGAGAGGTAAATGACCCTGCCGTCGAGAGGCTCGAAGCAAAAATCAGCGAAACAACCACACCGGAAGAAACGCAGGAGGAGACGACCGAAGAAGAGACTACCGCGGAAACGACAGCCCCTGAAACCGTTCCGGAGACGACCGCATCGGCACCGCCCGTTACGGCTTCGGCAGCCGATTTTAACAATCCTCAAACCGTAGACCCGAACTCGGGCAATTGGGAGCTCACGCTTGTTAACGCAGGGCATAAGCTGCCCGACGGATATGTGCCGTCGCTTGCAAACGCGATAAGCGGAAGCAGTGTGCAGCTTGATTCGAGAGTTATTAAAGCGTATCAAGAGATGTACGACGCCGCAAAGAAGGACGGCTGCGTTTTAACTCCGTATGCAGGGTATTGCTCGGTTTCACGTCAAAACGATAATTACAACCGAAAGGTGAGTTATTATAAAAATCAGGGCTTGTCCGATGACGACGCCGCCGCAAAGGCGCGCACGTTTATTTTGCCGGGCGGATATTCCGAGCAAAATCTCGGTCTGTCAATGGACATTGTGAGTGCAAGCTCCGATTTTGCCTCTACAAAGGAGTTTTCGTGGCTTGTAAAAAATGCGCAGGATTACGGCTTTATTTTGCGCTATCCCGAAAATAAAACCGACAAAACGGGTATGAATTATCAGCCGTGGCATTGGCGTTATGTCGGTAAAGAGGCTGCAAAGGCGATGAATAAGAGCGGCCTGTGCCTTGAGGAGTATCTCAAAGCGGCATAAATCAAGACGAGGCTAAAAAAAGGGGAATTATATAATGCTTAACACAAGAGCCGGCGGAGTTTTAATGCATATCACGTCGCTCCCGTCAAAATACGGAATCGGCGTAATGGGCGAAGAGACAAAACGGTTTATACGCCGTATCAAGGATATGGGGTTTTCATATTGGCAGGTGCTGCCGCTTTGTCCTACGGATTTTTACGGCTCACCTTATGCGTCTCCGGCGGCATTTGCGTTGTCACCGCTTCTGATTGACCCGGACACGCTCAAAAATGACGGTTTTGTGTCGGAAGACGACCTTGCAAGAAGCGTATATTACGGCTCGCCTTACACGGCGGACTACGAATTTGCCGCAAAAAGCCGCAGGGAGCTTTTAAAAATCGCGTATCAAAACAAGAAAAACGGAGTATCTGCGGAGACTGAAAAATTCTGCGAGGAGAACCCGTGGTGCGAAGCATATTCGCTGTTTTGCGCCGCAAAGGAAAAATTCGGCGGCAAACCGTGGTATGAGTGGGATGAAAAATTCGCGCGGTACGAAAATGCGCTTAAAAACAGAGACGAGTTGAAAGACGAAGCCGATTTTTATAAATTTGAGCAGTATATTGCCTTTTCTCAATGGCACCGCATAAAGCAGTTTGCCAACGAAAACGGCGTAAAAATACTCGGCGATATGCCGATATACGTCTCAACCGACAGTGCCGATGTTTGGAGCAATACGGAGCTTTTTGAGATAGACGAGCGTAGCTTTGTGCGCCGCAGAGTTTCGGGAGTTCCGCCCGATTACTTCTCAAAGGACGGTCAGCTTTGGGGCAACCCGCTTTATAATTGGGATGTGCTTGAAAAAACGGGCTATGCCTGGTGGCTCAGCCGCATAAAGGACGCTTTCCGACTTTATGATACGGTCAGAATTGACCATTTTCGCGCATTTGCATCGTATTGGGCGGTTCCTGCGGACGAAAAAACGGCGAAAAACGGCGAATGGGTCAAGGGGCCCGGAATGAAATTTTTTGACGCCGTAAAGGAAAAAATGGGAGACGTTCCTATTATTGCAGAGGATCTCGGCGTGTTCGGCGAGGACGTCACACAGCTGCTTGATAAAACTCGGTTCCCCGGTATGCGTGTAATACAGTTCGGCTTTGACCCGCGCGGAAACAGCACACATCTGCCGCATAACTATCCGCTGAATACCGTAGCATATGTCGGCACGCACGACAATACAACGCTGCTTGCGTGGCTTTGGGAGGCAACGCCCGAAGAGCGAGCCTTTGCGCTTGATTACTGCGGATTTACGGGCGATAACTGGGGTGACGGCGGATATTACAGCCCGTCCTGCCGCAAGATTATCGAAACCGTGTGGCGCTCTTCGGCAAAGCTTGCCGTCATTTCTTATCAGGATATGTGCGGCTTCGGCTCGGACGCACGTATGAATGTTCCCGGCAGAGCGTTCGGCAACTGGCAGTTCAGAACCACCGAGGAAACAATAGACGGTATAGACAAAAATTATTTCAGACACATTAACGACCTTTTCAGACGTACCGGCGGCGAATAAAAACGAAAAGCTCCCCCAAGGGGAGCTTTTTTAATAGATTTTATTTATAAGGCAAAGCACTCTGATAGTAATAGGCTCCCTTGAAAAGGGTGATTCCCCACGGTGTGGGGAAATGTCACGAAGTGACAAAGGGGACGGGCTCCCGTCAGGAGCTGGACGCGAGTTCACGAGCGGACTGAGGGATTAAATAATCACGCACAATCTATTTAAATTCCATATAACTCCGCAAAATCCCTCCGGCTTGCCTTGACGAGGCCCACCTCCCTTTACAAGGGAGGCAGAATCCCTCCGGCTTGCCTTGACGAGGCTCACCTTCCTCTGCAAGAGAGGAGAGGTTGAGCGAAGAGAGAAAAGTGAACAGCGAATAATGAAGTGAGCGGACGACGGGTAGACGAAAGAAAAGCGAGACGAGAGTAAAATGTGAAAAAGTAAAAAACGACAAGTATCAAAGGATACTTGTCGTTTTTGGAGCCTTAACTATACACGTTTACGAACAAAAGAAGTTATTGAACAAGCTCAAAATATAGCTATGAATTATATGATTGATGAAATAAATAAAGCTTTTAAGAAAATTACTAAAAATAATATTGATTATTTACACGACAAAATAAACCAATATTATGGGAGTATATAAACTCTCAATTAATTAATGTCTTGCTATTCGTCTTTAGGTTTATCATAAACATTATGTTTGACTGATATTGTTCCATTGTCTAAATCAATATATCCCAAGTTAATGCAAATACCTCTCCAGTTCTCATTCCAGTATAACAAGATGTTAAAAATGCACAAGTAAATGTTTCATTATTTTCAAATCTATTTAAGAACCTCTTTACCATTTTCATCATAGTCAGTAACACCGAATCAATTACATCTCCAACAACAGCACCCAACATATTATACGAGCCTTCATTTTTCCTCGTTTTTATTATCTAAATTGCTTTTATATTCATTACCATATTCAGTAGTAAATCCAACAAAATATATTTTTTTTATATCATTATGATTAAAAAATGTTAATGAATCTGTTGCACCATTCGGATATTTGCAAGCCATATAATCCATAATTTTCCCATCTCTATCTTTGACTTTATACCCGATTATCATTAGCTTATCAAAATTTCCCTGAATTTCGACAACACTACCTATTATCATATATTTATCAAGAGAAACTTCTTGTAATTTTTTTCGTTTTTCTGCCATGTACCTATTAATTTCCTCTTCCGTTTTTTGTTGTCCATTTATACCCCATTTAATATCTTTATCTGACACAACAAATCTATCCTCTGCATTGTTGTTTAAATTATTCATTTATATCATTCCTTCCTTTTCCTTTGTAATAACGCACAAAAAAAATCAATCTTTTCAGATTGATTTAATCATTGACGTCGCATTGGTGCGACGATTTTATCTTTTGGAGCAGGTGAGGGGAATCGAACCCCCGTATTCAGCTTGGGAAGCTGATGTTCTGCCATTAAACTACACCTGCTTACGTGCTACGCTGAATATTTTATCATTATTTTTACAATAAATCAATAGTAATATGATACGCGGCACAGCTTAGCGTGGTAGGTCGCGCTGTCGCTTCTTATTACAGCTTTTCCACGGAGAGCCTCAGCCTTTTCAAATCGTTTTCGTCGGGGTGAGACAGAGCACGGTCAAAGTTTTCAATCAGCATATCGAGATTCGGCACGGGATTCGGCAGGCTTTTCATTTTGATATAGCGCTCCCTGACCGTTTGCGGCATTTTTCCCTGACACATATACTCACCGACTGTGATGTTGCTGCCGCTAATGCTCTTTTTTGTATTTGCGAGGATTTCTTTGAAGTACTCCTCGTCTCCGCCGAAGCCCGCCGTTCCGAAAAGAAAAATCCTTTTATTTTTCAGCTTTTCGAGCAAATCCAAGGTCGCCTTGTCGGCGGTTCCCTTATCCGTCCAAAAGCCTATAAATAAAATGTCGGATTGTGTATCGGCGTTTTCACACACTCCGAAATAATTGCAGTTTTCCTCCGGCAGCGCGTCGCGAATGGCGTCGGCGAGCAGCCTCGTGTTGCCTGTCGGGCTGCTGAAAATAATTGAATAGCTTTTATTTGTCATGATGAACCTCTTTGCTTGTGCGGCATATCACATATGCGGCGAAATTTTGTTATAAATTATTATATAATTACGACGGCAAACAGTCAACAGCCGAAAATGCCGAAAGCTTATACAAAAAGTAAGCTTTTCTGTAATCGGCAATAAAAAGGCTTTCGTTTCAGGTGAAACGAAAGCCTTGATTTTATGTGTTTATGCTTGACGTTACGGCTTTGAGCTGCGCTTCAACAGCCTTTTCAGTCCTTGAGTTCGTCAACATACTCGGTATGCTCACGCAGATACTTTTTGTCCTCGGGCTTAAGGTCAAGGCCTATGGTTCCGCCCGGATTCATAAGGTAATCGGGGTCAAAATAGTTTTTAAGCGTGCGGATTATGCCGTATTCCTTTTCGCCGAGGTAGCCCTCAAGCCACGGGGCAAACATCTTTCCGATACCGTGGTGGTGGCTGATGGCTGCACCGCTCTTCTGTATGGCGTCGAGAATTGTTGCATGATAAGCACGGAACTCCTCTTCGTCCTGCATTTTAGTCATAAAGATGAAGTAGAGGTTGGCGCCCTGCGGATAGCAATGCGACATATGAGTTGTAACGATTGTATTCGGAAGCTTATGGCAAACCTCACGAACCTCACGGTGAACACGAGCCATATTTGACCAGTTGACCGTGCACTCAAGCGTATCAATCATAAAGCCGAAATCCATGAGTGTATCACGAAGATACGGGTCGTTGAAGCGGCCCTTTTCCCAGCCCTTGCATACGTAGCCGGTCATCGGGATTCCGCCGTGCTTAACGGCAATTTTCATTATGTTATGCGCAACGTTTCTTGAGAAGCCCTTTTCGCCGTCTGTAAATCCGAGGAAGAGACAGCGCTCAAAGTCCTTGTAGCCCAATTTATCAAGAAGAGGCTCAAGCGGCGTTTCGTCAACGTTATAAAGATGGAGCATTAATGAAGTCTCCTCCGGGTCTGAAAGACGGAAAACAGAGGAGAAGCCGCACTCACACTGCATCATTTCACGAGCGGCGCGCATAGCTGTCGGCCAGTCCTTGAACATATAAGAAAAGCGTTTTCTGTTTTCGGGCATCCAGCGGAAAAACTTGAGCGTGACCTCGGTAAGAACGCCGAAGGTGCCCTCGCCGCCCATCATGACCTGATTGAGATTCGGTCCCGTTGCCTCTCTCGGATAGTGACTTGTCTCGATTTTACCTATCGGTGTGGCGTATTTCTGCGAAACAACTATATCGGCTATGGTGCCGTAATAGGTGCTGTTCTGACCGGCACCGCGTGTGACGGTCCAACCGCCGACGGAGGAATATTCAAATGACTGCGGGAAGTGGCCGCAGGTGTACGGACGCTTTGCGCCGAAAAGGCTCTGAGCGTTTTGAAGCGTTTCCTCGAGCTTTGGTCCGGACATACCTGCCTGAACGGTAATGGTCTGGTCGGTCTCATTGAATTTAATGACCTTGTTGAAGTTGCGGCGCATATCAAGAGAAACGCCGCCGTTAATGGGCTCAACGCCTCTTGTAACCGACGAGCCGCCGCCGTAAACATAGAGCGGTATTTTATTCTTTGTGACGTAGGCTACGATTTTCTCAATCTGCTCGCTTGTCTCCGGGAAAACAACAAGGTCGGGAAGAGAGTCAAAGCGACGGTGACGCATTCTGAGAAGATCGTACATTGTCTGTCCGTAGGAAACGGCGAGACGGTCGTAGTCGCTCTGTGAGACGTTCTTTTCGCCGACTATTGCGGCAATGGCCTTTACGTGCTTTTTGTCAATCTTCGGAGCGTGCTCTTCGCCGAGATTTACGGGGTCAAGACCCAAATCGTCATTATACTGCATAAACTCCTCGTCCTTGAGATTGCAGCGTTTTTTAACATATTTGTAAAGGCTCTCCTTCGGATATTTGAAGAAGTCGGGGTCGCCCCAGCGGAAAATTGAACGATAGCTGTTCTCAGGTGCTCTCTGAAGCATCCATTTAGGCTCAAAGCCCTTATACGGTTTTGTACTCATTATCAGTGTCCTCCTGTTTGAAAATGATGTAGGTATTTTTCTATTGGCTTTAATCTTGAGGCAAGGTGAGAATACGCCTTGCCGTAAATTTTCATATAGGTTCGGTGGTTTTCCTCGTTCGGAATAAATACGTCTTTTTTATGTACCATATGCTCTATGGCGTCCTCATAGCTATCGTAAACGCCCTGTGAAATAAACGCGACCATGGCACAGCCGACTGCGCTCGCCTCGTGAGTCTGAATACGGTGTACGGGCAAGCCGAACACATCTGCGGCAATTTGACATACGACAGGGCTGCTGGAGCCGCCTCCGCCGGCATAAAGCTCATCTACCGTGACGCTTGAGCGTTTTTGCATTTTAACGAGCCCGTGGTACAGCTCTAAGCAGATGCCCTCTATTATGGCACGATACAAATGATAACGCGTATGGAAATCCGAAAAGCCTATAATTGCGCCGCTCGCATTCGGGTTCGTGATGCCCGGAGTCCAAAACGGCTGTAAAATAAGTCCGCCTGAGCCGGCCTCAATATCCTTGATTTTATCGTCAAGATAACGCTCTATGCAAACGCCCTCCTCGGCGGCGTCACCCTTATCCTTCGCGGCAAACTGCTCTATAAACCACGAAATCATCCAAAATCCGCGATAGACCTCGAATTCGGGATTGAACATATCGTTCGGAACAGCCGGATAAGCCGGCATATAAGGCTGCGGTTCAAAATATTTTTTAACCGCCATCTGTAAGGTTGAGGTCGTGCCGAAGGAAATTGCCGCTCGGTTTGATTTTACAACGGACATACCGATGGTTTCACAGCCTTTGTCGGAGCCGGTTGCTATAAGCGGAAGTCCCATTGGGATGCCCGTTTTTTCGGACGCATCTTTTGTGATTTTGCCTATAACCTCGCCCGACGGAACAAGCTCACAGAGCTTTTCGGACGGAACATTGCACACGCAGCGCGTGAGAGCACCGGGTTTCATCCAACGGCGGTTTTTGTAATCAAACGGTACGTGACCTATCATATTTGCCACGGAATCCTTAAGCTCGCCCGTCAAAAGATAGTTGAGATATGACGGCAGCATAACGTATTTGTCTGTTTTGGCCCATATTTCGGGCTCGTTTTGCATAATCCAGTTGCCGGTAGAGGCTCGGTAAATCATATCTACCGATTCTCCCATTCCCACAAGCGAAAACAATGCGCGTTTTGCTGCCGGAATCTGTCCGTCCTCGTCGGCCTCACGCTCGTCGAGCCATAATATTATGTCGCGAAGCGGACGTTTGTCTTTGTCGAGGCAAAGCACCGTGTCACGTATGCAGGTAAGGCATACGGCTGTTATGCGGTCAAGCTTATCGGCATTTCTCTCGATAACCTTTTTTGACATTTCGGCTATAATGTTAAAATAAAAATCCGGGGTCTGTTCTGCCCATCCGGGCTGTTTTGATAAATAAGGAACCTTGTATTTTTGCTGCTCCTTATCCTCAAAGTCTCCACTCTCATTGACAAGCAAGCATCTTGCACTCTGCGTGCCGACGTCAAAGGTCAGCACAAGTGACTGTTCCATTAAAGATTTTCCCCTCTTTCTTTTTTAAGGTCGCTTCTTCTCGTCCTTCAGGATATTGCTTGTTGCAATCAAATCCACGCCGAGATTGAGAATATTCGGTACAACGACTTCCTCTCGTCCGAGTCGTTTTGAAACGGTGATACGGTTTACCTCGTGCATCAGGTCGAAAATTCTGTTTTTGGGAATCGGCCCCGATACGCGAACGGGCAGAACCGGTACCGAAGGGAAGGCGGTGCGCACCGTTGTGCAAACGGTACGACGGGGGTCGGTCATTTCACTTACGGCGAATTCTTTGCCCCTTTTGCAGGTGTTGCCGGTCACAACGAGCTCGTCGCCGTCTGATGTAATCGTCATTCTGCACGAACGGGGACAAACGATGCAAACCAATTCTTTTGTCATTTTACACCGTCTCCTTTACCGAGTCTTTCCAGCCGAAGCTCCACTCGGCTGTTTTCGTTTAATTCGCATGCGCTGAAATCAATCGTGAGATTTTCCATTTCGGGCGGACGCATGAATGCGTAACGCTTTTTAAGTATTTCCTTACCGTCCGCGTAAATATGAAGCACACAGTTGTTTTCCTCCTCGCGGACGCGGAAATACAGGTCTGTTTTACTGTTATCCTCGTTGAGATTGAGCCTTTGCGGCACTGCGTACAATAAGCCGTCACCAGGGGTTATCTCAATAAGCCGTCTTTCTCTGCCCGAATAAGCAGCGGCTGATTTTCCCGCCTGCTCGGCGTTCTGCGAAACAAAGTCAACCAAATCGTTGACGTGCAAAGCGTTGCCGCAGCTGAATACGCCGTCGGTACTCGTCATACACTGACCGTCGCATACGGGACCCTTTGTGCGTGGGTCAAGCTTTACTCCGACGGACTCGGCAAGCTCGTTTTCGGGAATCAATCCGACCGAGAGAATCAGCGTGTCACATTCGACACGGCTCTGTGTGCCGGGTATCGGAGCCATATTTTCGTCAACCTTTGAAATCTCAACTGCTTCGAGCCTGTCAACTCCGAACACGCGAGTGACGGTGTGCGACAGGTGCAGCGGAATGTCATAATCGTGCAGGCATTGATGCAGGTTTCTCGTAAGTCCCGACGGCGTAGGCTTTGCCTCATAAACGCCGAGAACCTTTGCGCCCTCAAGCGTAAGCCGGCGCGCCATGATAAGTCCTATATCTCCCGAGCCGAGAATTACGCATTTTTTGGCGGGCATAAGCCCAAGCAGATTTGTAAAATGCTGTGCGGTTCCGGCCGTGAAAACGCCTGCAGGACGCGTACCGTGAATAAATACCTGCTTGGCGGTACGCTCGCGACAGCCCGTAGCCAGCACAAGCGCTTTTGTCGTAAATATCGAAACGCCGCTTCTGCCGACGGTATGCACCGAAAAGCTTCCGTCGCCGTTTTTGTCTATTTTCGTGACAAACGTCAGGGTGCTGTATTCGATATTGCGTTTGTACAGCTCATCTTCAAACCGCTCGGCGTATTCCGGACCGGAGAGCTGCTCGCCGAAGTGATGAAGACCGAAACCGTCGTGAATGCACTGCTTGAGTATTCCTCCGAGCCTTGCCTCTCTTTCAAGAAGGAGAACCTTGGCACCGTTATCATGAGCGCTTATCGCCGCCGCAAGTCCGGCAGGACCGCCGCCGACAACGAGTACGTCATAGTTACCTGTCGTCATCACTCTTCGCCTCCTTCGTTTACCTTTGTTTCGCCGTATGTTATCACCGCTTCCGCCGAGGACTTTTTAACCTCATACAGCGGAACGCCGAGGAATTCGGCAATTATTTTGGTGACAAGCGGCGAACAGAAGCCGCCCTGACAACGTCCCATTCCCGGTCTTATGCGTTTTTTGATACCGTCAACCGTCGGAACGCATATCGGGGATTTCAAAGCGTCGAGAATTTCGCCCTTGCTGATTTGCTCGCAGCGGCAAATAATCTCGCCGTAGTCGGGATTTTCGGCTATCATTTTTTCTCTTGTATCGTCGTCCATTTCGCGAAGCACGGGAACGCCCTTGCGAATAGGATTGTAATTGTTGTTTTTTTCAACCGTCTCGGTCTTGCCGAGCATATCGACCGCAAGCTCCGCCATATCGACGGCAACCGCGGGAGCGGTTGTAAGTCCGGGGGATTGAATACCGGCTACGTGAATCAAATTCCTTGTTCTTCTGCCGGGTTCAAGTATAAAATCCTCCTCAAAGGTAGGAGCGCGAACGCCCGTGAAATAAGTGATTATATCACGTTTTGACAGCGCCGGCATTGTTTGAGTCTGCTTGTCGAAGACGGTTTTAATGCTCTCGGCACGTGTTTCCGTGTTTTCCTTTTCAACCGTTTCTACGGCGTCGGGTCCGACGAGGAGATTATCGTGGACGGTGTGCAATATGCCGCCGCCCTTTGAATGGGTTTTACCGTGAACGCTTATGTCCTTTACGGAGGCTACCGAGTGCATATATGCGCCTGCTTTTTGGTCAAGAATCGAGTTGGTTCCTCGACGCGGATGAATCGAGAAAAATCTGTCATCCGCCATGGCGGCAATATCCTCGGCAAAAACGCCTGCGGCGTTGATAACGATTTTCGGATGAATAACGCCTCTGTTGGTGGTAACGCTTATGATGTTATGCTCCGACACCTCCATGGAGAGCACGGCGGTGTTAAGACTTACCTGCGCGCCGTTTTGAACGGCGTTTTCGGCATAGGCTATGGTGAGTCCGTACGGGCAAACACAGCCTGCACTCGGATTATACATTGCGAATTTTGTTTCCGGTGTGAGGTTCGGCTCGCGGCGCATAAGCTCCTTGCCCGAGATTATCTCGGTGTCCTCTATGCCGTCGTGATGCTTCCGCCAAAAAGCATACAGACCGATAAGCGGCTTCAGCGCGGCGTTGCGGAAAAGCACGTATTGACCTACCTGCTTAAACGGAACGTCAAGCTCGCGGCAAACGTCTGCATACATATGGTTTGCGCGGCGAATGTACTTGTGCTTGAGCGAGCCTTTGCCGAGGTCGATTCCGGGGTGCACCTCGCCGTCGTTGCGTCCCGACGCCTGAAGTGCAAGGTCTGCCTCCTTGTCTACAAGTAAAACGTCAAGCTTCCACTTGGTCAGCTCTCTTGCTATCGAAGCACCTGAAATGCCGCCGCCGATAACAAGCACGTCGGGTGTTCTGCCCTCGAGGAAATCATCCTTGAGAGACGGCAGACGCGTCGGAGCGGGCTGCTCGCCCGTGTAAACAATATCGTTGACAATATGCGTTGTGCTGAATTTTTTTGCCGCCGCTTGGCAAGCCGCGACGATTTCGCCCCAATCGGAGCTTTTGCCTCGAACAAAAATCGAGCCGTTCTCCTCCGAAGCACTGAATTTTCCGCCAAAAGTCTTTTTCAATTTTTTGTTAATTGATGATATGTTCATAACTTCAAGCCTCTTTTAATCAGCCTTGCAGTCGGTCACGCGCCCGACTGTGCATAAAAAATATGTCGGTTAACTGACCGACTCATAAGCCAAGTATAATTCCGCAAAAAGCATTTGTCAATACTTTTAACTAAAAAAATCACTCTTATGTATTTTTTTTGTGAATATTGTTTTGTAGACATTGCCGATTGTTCGTGTTATACTTTAAGAAATTTTGCAGGAGGGTATTATGGCAGCTCAAAGACCCGAAAATATAAACGAAATCATACTTGATACTGCTGAGGAGCTTTTAAAGGTAAATTCCTTTTCGGAGGTGACTCTCGCGAAAATAGCCGAAAAGGCGAATATTTCGAAGGGCACGCTGTATTACTATTATAAAAGCAAAAACGAAATACTTTTTGCCGTTACCGACCGCTACCTTTCGCGCCAATGGGACGAGCTGATACAATGGACGGAAAACAAGGAAAAGGATACCTCGCCGCACCGTCTTGTAAATTATGTAATCGAGAGAAATATAGCCTATGCCGGGCTCAGGCTTCACCTCTTTGACGCGGCATTGCTCGGCGACGAGGAAATCAGAGCTAAGCTGATTCATCGCTATGATGAATTCCAAAAGCTCATTTCGGCAAAAATCGCCGAGAGAACAGACGTTGTTTCGGCCGACTATTTCACTTGGCTTATTTTGATGGTTTCCGATGGTATTATTATTCAAAACAGCCTTAAAAACGAGTCCTTCGATACTCGGAAATTTCTTGAGAACAGCACCGAATACATTAAAAAAATCGAGAATATGCATAAGCCGAAATAAACGAAAGCCTCCGTCTTAATAACGGAGGCTTTTTACTGCCGTAAAAGCAGAAAAGGGAAACAAAAAAATTATACTTTGTGTTTTTTCTTTTTGCGCAGGCCCGCCGTGACGCCCGTTACGCCGCCGCTGACAAACAGCAGGGAAATCCATAAAGCGAGGTCGCTTGCGTTGCCGGTTCGGGGAGACTTCGGATTGCCCGGCAGCTTAGCCGTTACGGTGTCGGCCTTTTTGATTTCGTTTATACCGTCTTTGTCGCTGTAATACTTATCACAGCCGCTGCAGTACCAATACTCAATATTGCCCTCGGCATCCTCGGTTGCCGCCTTTGCATCGATGTGCTTTAAGTCGGTGTGGTTGTTTGAATCAGTCTTTCCGTAAGCCTTGCCGCAGTATTCGCATACCGCTTTTTCGGTGCAGGTTGCCTTGCCGCCAGAGCAAGCCATTGTTTCAACACCCTTGCAGCCGTCCACGGTGCATTTACGGCTATGCGTGCCGTCGCCGTTTGATGTCCATTCGCCGAAGGTGTGCCCGCCATGGACCGTCACGGTCATCTCGGCGGTGTTGCCTGCCTTATCGGTGACAATGATTTTCTGTTCGCCGTCCGCAGGAGAGAGAGTAAAGCCGCCGTTTTCATCAAGCGTGACCTTTGTGCCGTTTACGGTAACTATATCTATATACTTCTCGTCAATTGTAACTGTCTGTGCCTCGCAGTAGGTCTTGCCGTTTTCAATGCCGCCGATTACAGGCCGGATATTATCGAGCGTTATGCGGTCGGAGCGAAGATATGTTATATTCATGCTCTCGTCAACAAGCATTGCATAAACGATATATTCTCCGTTAGGCTCTATTAAAAACGGCTCATCATACGCACGGTACACAAGAGAGCTGAGCTCCTCTTCGGAGAGGTCCCGATTTGTCACCAGATAAGAGACAAACACGGTTCCGCTGTTATCGAAAGCGTTTATCGTTACCTCCTGCGTATCCTTAAAGAACAGACCGAAGGTCAGCTTGTTTAAGAATTCGCGCCATTTATTTGTGCCTATGATAATTTCGCCCGTGGGTTTTTCAATGTCTTTCCATTTCGCTTTAAGCGTTATATTCTCGGCAGGCATGGTCGTGGGAATTTCCGTGTCCCAGCCGATAAAGGTGTAGCCCTCTCTTGTCGGGTCGGCAGGTGCGGTAATTGCCGTGCCGTAGTCCTGCGTGATGGTAATATCCGCTTTGCCGTTTTCGGGTTTGACTGTGATGGTATATTGATTGATCTCCCACTTCGCCCAGTATTCCTTATTGCCCGTTTCGGTGTTGCCGATTGCCGTAACAGGGGAGCCGGTCAGACTCTCGTTGTCATACCAGCCCTTGAACGTGTGGCCTGTATAGGTCATATCGTCGGCTGTCGGGAGAGTTGCGCCCACGCCATAGGTGTATCCGGTGACATTGCCGCTGTTGATAGTGCCGCCGTTCGCGTGCAGTGTCACGGTATAGGTCGGGGCTGTCCACTGTACCGTCAGGGTCGTCACATCAGCCGGAACACTGTCGCCGGGTTCGTAGGAATTGCCATTGCCGTCAAGCCACATAAAGTAGCTGCCTGTATTTCCGTCCGGGCGGGTCATGCCGTCGGACAGGGGAGCGGTAAATGCGCTGCCGTTTTTCACGATGATCTGAATAGCATCGGAGCTGCCGCCCAGCTTGCCGCCGCCAAGGTCAAGGGTAACGACCTTCAGTCCGTCAGGACCCAGTGTGTCAGCGTTCAGGACTTCAAGGACGGGGCGGAAACCGACGCGCGGGTCGGAGGACGCAGCATAGTAGTAGCTCCAGTAGCGGGCCGAACCGTACCCGCGAACCGCACGATACCACGATTCGTAACTTGATGTGTCCTGCCCCCACGAATATATGTCGTTCCAGTTTTTGACATAGCCGCTGTTCTTGTCCAGCACTGCGTCCCACTCATTGCTTTGGGGCGTACCGCGCTCTGAATCGCCTGAACCGGTAAACCCACTTCCCACAGACGGTGCGCGCAGGGTATAGTCCACGCCGCCGCTGGCATAATTTTTGCCGAAAATCAGACTCGCAGTATCTAAGTTATTCCAGTTTACCTTAAGCGTTACGGCATAGTCCGCCACAAACAGGCTGTGAGCGTATTTGTTCTGCTGTGCATATTCCTCGGTGGTCGCCATCGCAGACGTGAGTTTGTAGGCTTCCACCGTACCCACATAGGTAAAAGGCACATAATGAAGTGTGCCGTCCGGCAGAGCGCTGTTTAACGTTCCGGGAATGTTCATCGCCGACAGGTCGAAATAGTATCTGCCGCCGGGGGTGAGGGTAAACTGCTCGTCAGGCTGATTTTCCACCGTCAGCGCAATGTCTGTGAAATTACTTGCGTAATCGGTATTATAATCGCCGTTATACTGTTCATTGAATACCTTCAGGGTATAGTCGCCCGGTGCAAGGTCGGACGGGATTTTGATTTCAACCGTTCCGCTTTCGGCAGTAGGCTGTGCTACTCTGCTGTAATACTGTGTGCCGCTGTTATCCGCAATGATAGCGGAAATATATTCATTTATCCCTGTGGTCGCCCCGGTGTAATGCAGCGTAACGGTATCGCCGGGGGCGGCATCGGCAGCTTTTTCCGTTACGGCAAAATTTCGGCTACTATCTAAAAGGGTCAATTTCCATTCGTTGCCGCCGTATTCGGAAATCGGGGTCAGCCCTCCTTCGGGCTTTCCGCCCACGGCGGCGGATGCAAAGAGGACAGAGTCCAAATTCAAGTCGAAAGCGGGACGAACGCCAAACTCCTTGGAAGTAGAGTATCCACCATAGTAGCGGACTTCACCTCTACCAGCCACAAAGGCAGTGGAATAGTCTTCGTCTGGGGAGCGCAGCCACCAATAGCTTGACGCCCAACCCGGATGCTCGGGATCCACGACACGCAAATCGTTGTTTACCGCATTAGCCTCTTTTGAGGAAAGCGGCCAAAAAACAGCATTGCTTACCGCAGGACCCGCTACACCGTCGGTATTTTCCTCATCGTAGTTTCCGCTTGCAAGGGTCCGTTTTTCAACAGCATCGGTTTCTTTCGCCGTCAGCTTATCCGCAAGCGCGTCTATTGCCTCTTTCAACGCGCTGTCCGCATAAGCGTTGCTCGCACCGAACTTTGACAACCCCATGTTATTTGCCGCAAGCAGGGTCATATTCCCGGCTATGCCGGCTGCACTGTTTCCGTCATAGTCGATGACGCGCCATGCACCGGGATTATTTTCATGGTCTTGCCCGAAATACACGGTCGGTGCGGTCGCTGTGTTTACATTTTTACTTAGTGCGTCTGTGCCAAGCTGTATCGCAGCAGAGCCCTCTGCCCCAACCTCCTCGGCAAATACGCTTATCGGCGTAAGGCAGAGCATCATGCATAAAGTCAGCAGGATACTAAGTATTCGTTTCTTCATTTTGCATTACCTCCGGGTCGATACGATTTTTTTCGTTTCACGGTAAGCGCCGTGCAAGCTCCGCCGCTGACAAGCAGCAGTGCGATCCACAGCATGAGGTTGCTGTTGTCGCCGGTCTGCGGAGAATCCGGACCAGTCGGCTTGCCCGGCTCAGTCGATGTTCCGGTAGCCGGAATCTCAACTGCCGCCTTCTTGTAGCCGCAAACCTTGCACTCCTCATGCTTGGAGCCCTTTTGTGTTGCGGTCGCTTCCTTATCTACCACCCACTTGAAGCTGTGTGCTACAACATCTTTCTTATCGCCGCAGGAGCACTCATGCCAGTGGTTGTCGGCATCGTTCTTCCACTCGCTGCCGTAGCTGTGAGTATGCTCACCGCCGCCGGTTGCCGGGATGGTTTCGGTTGCCATCGTATAGCCGCAGACGGTGCATTCCTTATGCTTTGAGCCGCTTGTGGCAGCTGTTGCCGGGGTGTCGATAATCCATTCACCGGCGGTATGCGCCGCCTTGCTGCCCTCGATGATCACGCCGCAGCCGACAACGGTGCACTCTTTCCAATGATCGGTATTATCGGACTTCCAGTCGGAAGCGCTATGACCTGTTGCCGCAAGGATTACGCTTGTCTTGTCGGTAATTTCGGATGCACCGGTTGCATCCTCAAACCACTTGTCACAGCCATCGCAGGTGTAATATGCTGTGTTGCCTTTCTCCGTGCAAGTAGGAGCCTTTGCGGGAACGAGGGTCAGATTGTGCGTATGCGGTACGGTCTTGTCATATCCGCAGGTGTCGCAGATGTTATCGCTACCGTAATCGTGAGCCGCCTCGTCCTTCTTTTCGTGGCAGCGAGAGCATTCTTTCCAATGATTGTCTGTGTCCTTGCTCCAATCGCTTGCCCATGCGTGCCCGAGCTGTGTACCTGCTGCCGTAAAGGTTTCTGTTGTGCTGATCTCTCCGCAGGAGCAGCTCTTGAAATATACTGCATCGTTGGTGCAGTCGGCAGCCGACTTGAGGGTTTCCGGCTTCTGAATTTCCTGATCGTAGGTATGGGTATGGGGAATTGTGTAGGTCGCTTTCACGCTGACTTCACTGTCAGGCATTATGAAAGTAGTGGTTTCACTGTTCGCATCTTCAAGAGTAGTGTTGCCGCTTTCTACTACCCACTTATCAAACACCTTACCGTCAGGAGCCGCATTTGCGGTCAGAGTAATGATTGTGCCTTGCGCCGCTTTAGTGATTTCGCTTCCTGCACCGATTGTCGCTTTGCCGTCCGTTACGATGATGGAATACTCTTTACTCTCCCAGATTGCATAGAAGGTAGTATCCGAGCTTACTTCATAGGTCGTGCCGGAAATAACCGAACCGTCGGCACTGGTTGACCAGCCCTTGAATTGCTTGCCTTCCGGTTCAGTAAAACCGCAGGCGGGCAGGGTGTAGCTGCCGGAAACGCCGGTGACATCTGCCATTGTGCCGCCGCCACCGTTGGCATTGAATCTGACGGTATGCTCGGTAGGTGCAGGAGGCTCGTCCTCCTCGAAGATAGCTTTGACCTCAACATTGCTGTCCGGCATGGTGAACTTGTTGTTGGTGATTACAAGCCCTGCCGGAGATACGACCTGCCACTCCTTGAAGCGGTAGTCCTCTTTGGGCGTTGCGGTCAGGGTGATTTCCGTACCAGCCACGGCCCTGTCAGGAGATGCGGAAGCCGTGCCGTTGCCGTCCGGGCTGATGACCTTCACGTGGTGCCTCCTGTATATTCTGACTGTCGCCGTAGTTTCGTTTCCCGCGTTGTCAGTCGCAACCACGGTATATTCCGCTCCTGCGTCATTGTTGCCGCCGTCGGGTGCGGGGAGAGAATAGGTGGGACCGTCTTGCGGCTCGCCGTTGATGGTCACCGACTTGATGCCGGAGGACGTCTCTCCCGATGCAGCCGGGTCGCCCACGGTGAAGGTGTACGCACCGGGATTTCCATCGATGTTATCCTCGACGATGTAGCTTTCGCCGTCCGTCAGAGTTTCCATAACCGGGGCTTTCGTGTCCCTCTCAAGCACATGACCGCACACAGTGCAGAGCTGCTTCTGATTGCTCCAGTCGCCGGGAATGTGTTTGGCGTTTTGTTTGGACATTTCCGCGGCGGGGTCCCGCGCACCGCATTTCTTACAGGCCCAGATGTGGCAGCCGTCCCTGTCTGTCCAGCCCAATTCATGGCTACAGGTACTTTCCTCGCAGTGCAGCTCCAGCCTGCCGATCACTCTGCCGTAATTGCAGGCATACGGCAGGCTCAGCCGCTGCAGGTCCACGCGCCCGTTTTCGTTGGGGATGAGAAGCTCCGTCGTGGTACCCCAGTCCCATTCATACTGTCCCTGGCTGAGACGCCACTGCCACCCGGTCGCGCTCAGCCGCACGGACTTCCCGTCCGAGGCTCCGATTTTGATGTTATATTCGCTAGTCAGGCCAAACTCCGGATTGAACAGTGCCGTCGTCCAGCCTGAACGGTTTGAGCCTCTTCCGACCGCAACTGCAGGGCTGAGGTTAATGGCTACGGCGTCATAATCGCGGTTCGGATAAAGCGGAACGGACTGCGCCGTCAGCGTTGCGTCTCTGATCAGAATGTTCCAGCCGTCTCCGTTCATTCCACCGCCGATGCCCGCGCCCCAGTAGCCTTGCGCCATCACTTCGCCGCCGATGATGGAAATGTCATGGCCTGAGCTGTATCTTCCGCCGCCGATGCCTGCGCCGGCATAATTACTCCACGCGATGACACTTCCGCCGGAAATCTCAATATCATGTGTATCCTCCGACGCACCCGGCCCGGCGTAATCGCCGCTGCCGATTCCGGCTCCGGCTGACCGGCTGCCGGCCTCCACCGTGCCGCCCTTGATATAAATAAAGCGTCCGGGGCCGCCCTGACCGCCGCCGATCCCTGCGCCTTGCGAAACGGAGATCGCCGTCAGCTTGCCGGAATACACATAAATCCACTCGCCGATGCCGCCGTTTGCACCGCCGCCGATACCCGCACCGCCTACGCCGCTGGTCGCAAGAATCTCACCGCCATAGATATCCGTCGCCAGAGAGCCGAAATGAAGGTTCACGCCGTGTCCCTGCGAGAACTTCTTGATTCCGACCTTTGAGCCTCCGATGCCAGCGCCATGATGACCGCCCTGACACGTGAGCTTTGTCCCCGTCTGCACCAGAACCCGGAGATAACCCTCGGTTTTGTTTTTCTGCAGTGCGGCGAAGTTCTCTGCGCCGATCAGCTCGCTGTCGTTGCCGATAAAGTACAGACAGGCAGAGGCACCGCCGTAAAGCTCGATGGTAGGGCCGTCCTCGGGTGCCTGAAGGCGGACGCCGTCCAGAAAGATGTGCGGTGTATTGTTCTTGCCATCAATTTTGATCCGGTACTGAAAATACCAGTTCGGATCTGTGGATCCCTTGATCAGATAGGTCTTGCTGTCCTTGATTTTCAATTCTTTGTTCTGCTCCGTAAGGTCCACTATCTTGTCAAACGTCGTTGGGACGGAAAGTTTGACATCCGGTAGCTCACCCGCAGCAAAGGCCGCTGTCGGCAGCAGTGTCAGCACCATGCAGCACAGCAGTAGGATACTGAGTATTCGTTTCTTCATTTCTCGTTACCTCCGTTCAAGTATTGCGAGCGGTATTTATCTGCAAACAGAGCGACGCCCTGCTTTAAGACCTCCATCTGGGTTTTCAGATAATATTCGTCCTCGAACATAGCGTAATGTACGCAGGCGCGGACGAAGATAAAGATCAACGGGGTGATGACCGTATAGGGAATGCCTATCTTCGGCTCCAGCCGCTTGGCATACTCGGTATAGCGCTCGTTCACGCCCTCGAAGAATTTCTTGCCGTGCTCGATATACTTCGGATGCGTATAGATCTGATACATCAGCCGATATTTCTTGCCGTGCTTTTTTGCCGTCCAGTAGGGAACCTCCTTCACAAACCGGACAACATCCTTAGGGTCGGTGGGCGCCATCTCCATAAAGTCATCCTCAACCTTTTCCATACAGTATGCCGTTGATTCGATAATCAGTTCGTCCACACTGTTAAAGTAGGAATACAAATTCCCCGTCGTGCAGCCGCACGCCGCTGCCAAAGCCTTGATGCCCGTACCCGTCAGCCCGTTTTCGGCATAGCATTCAAAGCATTTTTCCATCATTTCGCGCTTGCGTGCGTTGTGCTGTTCCTCTGTTGTTCTCATAAAGTTCGCTTCCTTTTGATAACTAATCGATTAATTAATTATAGTATAGCACAGAGCTACGGTAATTTCAACAATTAATTAAGAAAAAATCGCAAAATATTAAATTTTTATCACATCTGTCGGAAACTTTACTGCTATAGCAGTACCCTTTTCCGAACTTTCTTCCACACGAACTTTACCATTGTGCAGTGCAACGATTTCCCACACCAAAGAAAGTCCCAATCCAACTCCGCCGTATTCTCTGCTTCGGGATTTATCCACACGAAAGAAGGGCTGAAAAATACTTTCTCTGTATTGTTCGGGGATGCCGTAGCCGGTATCCGCAACCGTAATAACAAGCTGATTGTCTTTGTGCATTACGGTAATATTCACTGTACCGTCAAAACGGTTGTAGCGTATAGCGTTTTCGGTCAGATTGTATAACAAACGGTAAATCAGCGTGTCACTGCCTGTCATAACAGCATCGCCCGTGCTTTCAAGTGTAACGTTGTTCTTCTCTGCAAGGGGCGCAAGGTCAGTGAAAATCTCTTCTACCATAGGACCTATCTCTATGCGGTCAGCACACGATACCGTGCGAAGCTCGCTCATTTCCAACAGGGTTTTTGTCATTTGTGTCATTCGTTCGGTCTGCTCACGCAACAATCGGAGGAACTCCGCCGTTTCAGGCGATACCTCGGGATGCTCTGCCGAAAAAAGTTCAAGCTGTGCCTGCATAAGCGAAAGCGGTGTGCGCAACTCATGTGCGGCGTTTCCCGTGAACTGTCGTTGAGCGGTAAATCCCTCATCAAGACGGTCAAGCATCAGATTGAACGACTTGACAAACTGTCTCAGTTCAGGCGGAACTTCTTCGGTTATCTTCATATCCGTCAAATTGTTAGGTTGAACCTTTTCAACCCGAGCGGTAAAAGTACGCAGAGGCTTCAGCGCATGCCCGCTTAAAAAATACGCAAGCACACCGCCTAACAATGTTGCCGCCGCCGTAATATACCAATTGGTAGCGATAAAGGATTCCTGTGCTCCGTTAATTACAATAGTCAATTCACGATCAAGCTTTTCGTGTTCGGGATCGAAAAAGTCAGGTTCTCCTTCTGTCTATTATACACATCTGACGCTGCCGACGATATGCAGTGTGTAGATCTCGGT
>OJQI01000291.1_pt1 | contig 30031 bp, 31 predicted proteins | sample 1598711 | NCBI WGS metagenome assembly OJQI01 (sample SAMN03922505, study PRJEB24848) | human gut metagenome | isolation source: stool sample | host: Homo sapiens | place: Germany | collected 2011-11 | reverse complement strand
CAACGCCCGCTGGCTGGGCGGCATGATGACCAACTTCAAGACCATGCGCACCCGTGTGGACCGGCTGAACCAGCTGAAGACCATGCAGGAGGACGGCACCTTCGACATGCTGCCCAAGAAGGAAGTCATGAAGCACCTGGGCGAGATCGCCAAGCTGGAGAAGTACCTGGGCGGCGTGAAGGAAATGAAGAAGCTGCCCGGCGCCCTGTTCATCGTGGACACCCGCAAGGAGCGCAACGCCATCGCCGAGGCCCACAAGCTGGGTATTCCCGTGGTGGCCATCGCCGATACCAACTGCGATCCCGATGAGATCGATTATGTGATCCCCGGCAACGACGACGCCATCCGCGCCATCAAGCTGATCTCCTCCATCATGGCCAACGCCGTGCTGGAGGGCAAGCAGGGTGAGCAGACCGCTGAGGCCGCCTCTGAAGAGGCTGCTGCCGACGCTGAGTAATCTGCGCCTGCATTTGCGCGTATATACCAAAACTGTTTGGAGGAATTCAAAATGGCTTTTACCGCAGCTGATGTAAAGAACCTGCGCGAGATGACCGGCGTGGGCATGATGGATTGCAAGAAGGCGCTGACCGCCTCCGACGGCGATATGGACAAGGCCGTGGAGTGGCTGCGCGAGAAGGGCATGGCCGCCTCCGCCAAGAAGGCCGGCCGCATTGCCGCCGAGGGTATGGCCTATGCCGCCGTCATCGACGGCGTGGGCGTGGTGGTCGAGGTCAACGCCGAGACCGACTTCGTGGGCAAGAACGAGAAGTTCGTGGACTTCGTCAAGGGCGTGGCCGCCACTGTGGCCAAGGAGGCTCCCGCCGACCTGGACGCGCTGATGGAGTGCAAGTACGTCGGCACCGACCTGACCGTCACCCAGCAGCAGCAGGAGATGGTGCTGGTGATCGGCGAGAACATCAAGGTCCGCCGCTTCGCCCGCTTCGCCGAGAACGTCTCCGTGCCCTATGTGCACGCCGGCGGCAAGATCGGTGTGCTGGTGAACCTGGAGTCCGACCTGCCCGCTGAGAAGGTGGAGGAGATCGGCAAGGACGTGGCCATGCAGATTGCCGCTCTGAACCCCCGCTTCTGGGACAAGTCTCAGGTGGGCCAGGACGTCCTGGACGAGGAGAAGAAGATCATGATGGTCCAGATGGAGAACGATCCCAAGATGGCCTCCAAGCCCGAGGCCGTGCGGGAGAAGATCGTCATGGGCAAGCTGAACAAGTTCTACTCCGAGAACTGCCTGCTGCAGCAGGAGTTCGTGAAGGACAACTCCATGAGCGTGGAGCAGTATATCGCCTCCGCCGCCAAGGCCGCAGGCGGAAAGGTGACCTTTAAGGACGCCATCCGCTTTGAGAAGGGCGAGGGCATCGAGAAGAAGCAGGAGAACTTCGCTGAGGAGATCGCCTCCATGGTGAAGGGCTGATTATTAAGCCAGCTGAATCAGGAGCGGGTGCGAAAGCACCCGCTCCGCTTGTTTCCGCCTGAAAGCCCTTTGAATTCCGGTGATTTTCCTTGTATTGCGGGGGGAAAACTGGTATAATACTCCTATCTTTTGGGTTATCATCACAGGGAGACGAATATGCTGCACTATTTACAGGGATTGCTTTCCGCGCTGGACCTGACTTCACTGCTGGACGCGGTGTTGCGGGTGGCCGCGATTTTTCTCTGCCTGACAGTCCACGAGACTTGCCACGGTCTGGCGGCCCTGGCTCTTGGGGACCCCACGGCCAAGTCCATGCACCGCCTGAGTCTGAATCCCCTGCGGCACATCGACTGGATCGGCCTGCTGATGATGTTCGTGGCAGGATTCGGCTGGGCCAAGCCGGTGCCGGTGGACCCCCGGTACTTCCGAAAGCCCAAGCAGGGCATGGCATTGACCGCCCTGGCGGGACCCGTCTCCAACTTTGTGCTGGCGGTTTTGGCAATGCTTATCAGTAAGGTGATTTACCTTTACGCCCCTTATTCTGCGGCGATGGACGTGGTGTTCAGCTTCTGCCTGTACACGCTGGCGCCTCTGTCCATCGGTCTGGGGTTGTTCAATTTGATTCCCATCCCGCCGCTGGATGGGTCCAAGGTGCTGGCGGCGTTTCTGCCGGACCGGCAGTACATCACGCTGATGCGGTATGAGCGGTACGGCATTGTCGTGCTGTTGGTGTTGTCCTTTGTGGGCATCGGCAGCAGTTTGATCTCCCGGGGCATCCTGGGCATTTACAGTGCCCTGTTGTCCCTGATTTTTGGTTGAGGTGAACGGTTTGCAAAACCCCGTATTCAAGCTGGAAAAGGTGGTCCGCAGCAAATCCGAGGAAGAGATGCAGGACTTTGAGGGCCCTCTGGACCTGATTCTATATCTGCTGGGCAAGAACAAAATGGAGATCCAGGACATCTCCATCTCCCTGATCTGCGACCAGTACATGGCGTGGCTGGCCCGGCGGCAGGAGATGGATCTGGAGGTGGCCAGCGAGTTCGTCACCATGGCCTCCCAACTGGTGTACATCAAGACCCGGATGCTTCTCTCCATTGAAGATGAGGAGGCCCAGAGCGAGATGGATGCCCTGATCGCCTCTCTGGAGGAACGGAAGCGCAACGAGAACTACGCCAAGGTGAAGTCCATGGCCGCCCGGCTGGAGCCCATGGGAGAATTCGGACGGAATATCCTCACCCGTCCGCCGGAGCCGGTGAAGCGGGGAAAGATCTACGAGTACGACCAGACACCGGCGGACCTGGTCCTGGCCATGGCCGAGATCCAGGGCCGGGCGGAGCGGTCCCTGCCGCCGCCCCGCTCCGCCTTCCAGAGCATCGTCCAGCACGAGCCCTATCCCGTGGAGAGCAAGGCCCGGGAGATTCTGAGCCGGCTAAGGACTCACGGCGTCACTCGGTTTCTGCTGCTGTTTCGGGGCAGCCGCAGCCGCAGCGAGGTGGTGGCCACCTTTCTGGCGGTGCTGGAGCTGTGCCGGGCCCGCATCCTGCATCTGGCAGGGAGTGAGACGGACTGCACTGTCCGGCAGGAGCGGGAGTTGCCCCAGGATCTGAAACTGTGAGAGAGGACCGTTCCAAGATGGAGATGAAAGAGATCGAATCGGCAGTGGAGGGTATCCTGTTTGCCTCTGGGGAGCCGGTGCAGACCGACCGGATCTGCGTGGCCCTGGAGATGGACCGCCCCACGGTGGAGCAGGTGCTCCAGAAGCTGATGGACTACTATGCCTACGAGCGCCGGGGCATCCGGCTGCTGCGCATGGAGGATACCTGGCAGCTGTGTTCCGCGCCGGACTACGCGGATGTGATCCGAAAAGCCTTTGAGATCCGCAAGCCCGCCAAGCTCAGCCAGCCGGCGCTGGAGGTGCTGACCATCATCGCCTACTACCAGCCCACCACCCGGGCCTATGTGGATCAGATCCGGGGTGTGGACAGCGCCTATACCATCGGCCTGCTGCTGGACCGGAAGCTCATCGAGGAGTGCGGCCGCCTGCAGGTACCCGGAAGGCCCCGCCTGTACCGGACCACCAAACAGTTTCTCCGGGCCTTCCATCTGACCAGCCTGGATGACCTGCCGGAGCTGCCGGACCTTGGCGGCGAGGGACAGATGCGGATCGGCGAGGACGGACAGATCATGGACCCGGCGGACACGGCAGAGATCACCGGAGCCGACACGCCGGAGACGGCCGGCGCCATGGAGGAAGAGGCGCCTTGAGAATCCGCTCCGCCAGGGCGGTCAGGGGGGTGATGGACGTTGCTGGGACTTTGGATCACGTTGGCGGTGCTGCTGGCACTTGCGATTTTTCTGTGGCGGCTGCGGCTGGGACTGTATGTGGTCTTCGGCAGGGGGCAGGCCGCGGCGGATTTGACGATTGGTCCCTTCCGGGTCCGGCTGGTACCGTCCAAAGAGACAAAAAAAACGCCGCAGGAAACCAAAAAAACGGGAAAGCCTAAAAAGGAGCCGAAGGACCTGGCAGAGGCGGCAAAAAAAATCCCGAAGCCCAAACTGGAAGATCTTCAGGACGCCGCAAGGACGCTGTGGCCCGCCGCCCAAAAGGCTCTGCGCCGCACCCGGCGGGGTATCCGCGTAGACCCGCTGCGCCTGTCCGCCACCCTGGGCGGGGCGGAGGACCCGGCGGCAGCCGCAGAGTTGTACGGTGGACTCCACGCCCTGGTCTGGACCGGGATGCCGGCTCTGGAGAAGCTGGTGGTGATCCGGGATCCCGGGATTCATCTCGGAATTGATTTTGACGCGCAGGAGACCCGGGCGGAAGGAGAGCTTGGCATCTCCATCCGGCTGGGGACGCTGATCGCCGTAGGAACGCAGCTGGCGGTCCCGGCCATCGGCTGGCTCCGGCGGTTCATGAAGCGGCGGCGGATGCCGCCCGCATCCAAAGCAGCAGACAACAAGGCGGCAGAACACCCCGCCGCGTGACGAGAAAGGATGGCATCCATGGACGAGACAATGGACAAGAAGAGACCCCTCAGCGATTTGATGCGTTCCACGATGGACAAGATCCGGGAGATGGCGGACACCAACACCATCGTGGGGCAGCCCATCACCACGCCTGACGGCGTGACTCTGATCCCCATTTCCCGGGTCAGTATGGGCTTCGGCTGCGGCGGCGCCGACTACGGCAAGACCCAGCCCAAGGACTTCGGCGGCGGCAGCGGCGCAGGCGTGAAGATTGAGCCTGTGGCGTTCCTGGTGATCCGGGAGGGAACGACCCGGGTGCTGCCGGTGGCGATGCCGCCCATGACCACGCTGGACCGGGTGGTGGAGATGATGCCGGATCTGGTGGACAAAGTGGAAAAATATTTCGACAAGAAGGAAGAAAAAGAACCCGTCTGAACGGGGTATACTACCATCACCAAACAAATGAGGTGATGGCATTTGCAAACCCTGCTCCGGCGGCTTGCCGCTTTGGGGATCGCTCTGGCGGCCCTGTTCAGTCTTTTTCCTTGTCAGACGCACGCGGTCAGTACGTCTGCCTCCTCCGCTATTTTGATGGACGTGGACAGCGGCCGGGTGTTGTATGAGCAGAACGCCGACGCGAAAATGCTGATCGCCAGCACTACCAAGATTCTGACGGCCCTGGTGGCTATCCGGGAGGGAGACCTGAACGATGTGGTCACAGTCTCCCGGGAGGCGGCGTATACAGAGGGCTCCTCCATGTATCTGAAGGTGGGGGAGAAGCTGACGCTGGAGACACTGCTGTATGGACTGCTGCTCTGCTCCGGCAACGATGCGGCCGTGGCCATTGCCGAGCACATCAGCGGCAGCCAGGAGGACTTTGCAAAGCTCATGAATGCAACGGCCCGGGAGATCGGCATGGAGCACTCCTCCTTCGCCAACCCTAACGGGCTGGACCATGAGGACCATTACTCCACGGCCCGGGACATGGCGCGTCTTGCCTGCGCGGCGGTGGAAAATGAGACTCTGGTACGGATGGCCTCCACCCGCAGCGTCACCATTGGCGGGCGGACCATGACCAACCACAACAAGCTGTTGAACCAGATAGAGGGGTGTATCGGCCTGAAGACCGGCTATACCATGGCGGCAGGCCGGACGCTGGTGAGCTGTGTGGAGCGAAACGGCCAGCGGCTGGTGGCGGTGACTCTCCAGGACGGCAACGACTGGGCGGACCACGCGGCCCTGTATGACTACGGTTTTTCCACCTATCCCGCCAAGCTGGGGGCCTCTCTGGGCCAGACAATCCAGCGGGTCCAGGTGGAAAACGGCATGAGCGCCACGGTGCCCCTGGTGGCGGCGGACAGCTTCGCCTGGCCGCTGGCGGAGGGGGAGTCCCTGGAGCTGGACGTGGAGCTGGCCGGATCTCTGCGGGCCCCCATCCGGGCCGGCCGGCGGGCCGGGGAGGCGGTTTTCTCGGTCAATGGAAAAGAGGTGGGCCGGGTGGCGCTGCTGTATGGCGCCGACGTGGCGCCCCGGATGGAGAGCGCCCTGAGCATTCTGAAGCAGGGGTTGCCGGGATAGAGAGAGGACAACATGGAAGAACGACTGCAGAAGCTGCTGTCCGCCGCGGGGGTTTGCTCCCGGCGGACGGCAGAGACATATTTGATCGCCGGAAGGGTGACGGTGAACGGCCAGACCGCCCATCTGGGCCAGCGTGCAGACCCGGATCGGGACGAGATCCTGGTGGACGGCCGTCCCCTGGCGCCCCGGGCGGAGGCCGTGTACATCCTGCTGAACAAGCCGCGGGGCTATGTCTCTACCCTCTCGGACGAGCGGGGGCGGCGGACAGTGGCGGAGCTGGTAGCGGACTGCGGGAGCCGGGTTTATCCCGTGGGACGGCTGGACCTGGATTCCGAGGGCCTGCTGCTGCTGACCAACGACGGTGCCTGGGCCCAGCACCTGCTGCATCCAAAGCACGAGGTGGAAAAGACGTATCACGTCTCCGTATTCGGACCGGTGGCCGGCGCGGCGGCCCGGCTGGCAGCCGTTACCGACCTGGAGGGGGAGCCCATCCGCCCCGCCCGGGTGGAGGTGCTGCGGGAAACTCCCGGAACCGCGGTGCTGGCAGTGACCATTCATGAGGGGAAGAACCGGCAGGTCCGCCGGATGTGTGCCCAGTGCGGCCTGACGGTGAAGCGGCTGCGCCGGGTCCGGGAGGGAGCTCTGGAGCTGGGCGATCTGCCGCCGGGAAAGTGGCGGTATTTGACACAGGACGAGGCTGGGGCGCTGGGAGTCACCCCCTGACTGAAAAGCGGAAGGCGCCGCCCTGAATGGGGCGGCGTCTTTTCCATTCCGGCGGCGAGACGGAAAAATCCCGCAAAGCGGTTTGAATTTTGAAAAAACTGTGCTACAATAGACCGCGGAACGTCCGGCGGGCCAGCGGAGCTGCCGGGCAAGATCAAGAACGGCCCCCTGCAGGCGGCCGACGGAGGAAACAGCAGTGGCTAAGAGCATCCTACATACCATCGAGCGCAATATGCCCACCTTTTCCAAGGGACAGAAGCGGATTGCCGACTACATCCTGCAGAATTACGACAAGGCCGCCTTCATGACTGCCAGCAAGCTGGGGAAGCTCTCCGGCGTCAGCGAGTCCACAGTGGTACGCTTCGCATCGGAGCTGGGGTACGACGGCTATCCCAGTATGCAGCGGGCACTGCAGGAGATGATCCGCAGCCGCCTCACTTCCACCCAGCGCATCCAGGCGGCGGACAATCTGTTTGGCGGACAGGATGTGCTGTCCGCCGTGATCCAGTCCGATATGGACAAGCTGCGGATGGTGGCGGAAGAGGCGGACAGGACTGAGTTCAACAAGGTGGTGGACCTGATCCTGGGCGCCGGGCACCTGTACATCCTGGGGGTGCGGACCTCCTCCTTTGTGGCGGGGGATCTGAACTTCTACCTGCACCTGCTGTCCGAGAACGTGACGCTGGTGCAGTCCAACGCCGCAGGGGAGATCTTCGAGCAGCTGCTGCGGATCGGCCCCGGGGATGTGATGATCGCCATCAGCTTCCCTCGGTACTCCAAGGTCACTATGAACACAGTGAAGTTTGCCCAGGACCGGGGGGCTACCATCGTGGCCATTACAGACAATGAGCTGTCCCCCGTCTACCAGATGGCGGAGGCTGCTCTGCTGGCTCCCAGTGAGATGATCTCCTTTGTAGACTCCATGGTGGCGCCTCTGTCCCTCATCAACGCGCTGCTGATCGCCGTGGGCTCCCGGATGCGGTCGGACGTGTCCCGCACCTTTGCGGAGCTGGAGGACATCTGGAACGCCTACGGCGTGTTCGGGAAGATGGACGATGAGTAAGGGGCTGGTAGTGATCGGCGGGGGAGCCGCCGGGATGATGGCCGCTGTCTCCGCGGCGGAGCGGGGCGCACAGGTGACGCTGCTGGAGCCCAATGAGCGGCTGGGAAAGAAGCTGAACATCACCGGCAAGGGCCGGTGCAACGTCACCAACAACGCCGATGTACAGACCTTGCTGGCCAACGTGCCCCGGAACGGCAAGTTTTTGTACAGCGCCTTTTCCCGGTTCGACGGCCGGGACACCATGGCGTTCTTTGCGTCCATCGGCGTGCCGCTGAAGACCGAGCGGGGGAATCGGGTGTTTCCCGTCAGTGACCGGGCCTTTGACGTCAGCGCCGCTTTGGAGCGGCGGCTGAAGGCGCTGAAGGTCTCTCTGGCCCGGGACCGGGCGACGGAGCTGGAGATCACCTCCGGCGCCGTCACAGGTGTCCGGGGAGAGCGGGGGACATACCCTGCCGGGGCGGTAGTCCTTGCCACCGGCGGCGTCAGTTACCCCGCCACCGGCTCCACAGGAGAGGGGCACCGAATGGCCCGGGAAGCGGGGCATACGGTGACGGACCTTCAGGGCTCTTTGGTGCCGCTGCGGGATTACGGCCTGGGCCGGGAGCTCCAGGGCCTGAGCCTGCGGAATGTGGGGCTGGCGGTGTTTGAGGACCGGAAGAAGATCTACACGGACTTCGGGGAGATGCTGTTCACCCACTTCGGTGTCAGCGGGCCCCTGGTGCTATCGGCCTCCGCCCACATGCGGCACTTCGGCAAAAAGACCTATCGGCTGGAGATTGACTTGAAGCCTGCTCTGGATGAGCAGGCCCTGGACAAGCGGCTGCTGCGGGACTTTGAGAAGTACGCCAACCACGACTTCTGCAACGCGCTGGACGATCTGCTGCCCCAGAAGCTGATTCCGGTGGCAGTGGAGCGGTCGGGCATCCCGCCCCATCAAAAGGTCCATGACCTGACGCGAGAGCAGCGGCGGGAACTGGTCCAGAGCCTCAAGCATTTTTCTGTGGAGATTGCCGGCCCCTGCCCGGTGACGGACGCCATCGTTACTTCCGGTGGCATAAAGATCAGTGAAATTGACCCAAAGACAATGGAATCAAAACTTGTAAAGGGATTATACTTTTCGGGAGAAATCATGGATGTGGACGCCTATACCGGCGGATTCAACCTGCAGATCGCCTGGGCCACAGGCCGGGCGGCGGGACAGGCTGCGGCGGAGGCGCTGAGACAAGGGGAAGAGAACGCATGAGTGAGAACATTCGCGTGGCCATCGACGGGCCCTCCGGCGCGGGGAAGAGCACCCTGGCCAGGAGCGTGGCCGCCAGACTGAACTTTTTATACGTGGACACAGGTGCCATCTACCGCACCATCGGCTATGCCGTGTGGCGGAAGGGGATCGATCCCCGGGACCGCTCCGCCGTGGTGGCGGTGCTGCCGGACCTGGAGATTTGCCTGACCTATGGGACGGACGGCCTGCAGCACATGGAGCTGAATGGAATGGATGTGACGGCGGAGATCCGCCTGCCGGAGGTGTCCCGCTACGCATCTCTGGTATCCGCCTATCCGGAGGTTCGGGCGTACCTGCTGGAGATGCAGCGCCAGCTGGCCCGGGAGAACAGCGTGGTGATGGACGGCCGGGATATCGGCACGGTGGTGCTGCCGGATGCGGAGGTGAAGGTGTTTCTCACCGCTTCCGCAGAGGAGCGGGCCCGCCGCCGGATGCTGGAGCTGGAGGAGCGGGGGACGCCGGAGCCTTATGCGGCTATCCTCCGTGCCATTCAGGAACGGGACTGGAACGATACCCACCGTGACGCCGCACCCCTGCGTCAGGCGGAGGACGCGGTGCTGCTGGACACCACGGCTCTGGATTTTGTCCAGAGCGAGGACGCGCTGCTGCACATTATCCGGGAGAGGACGGGACTATGAGCGAAAAGAGGCCGTTGAATGGATTTTTCGTATGCATCTACTATCTGGTAAACTTGGTGGCGGGGATTCTTCACCCGGTCACCATCATCGGGCGGGAGAACCTGCCGGAGCACGGCGCCCTGCTGTGTCCCAACCACAACAGCAACTGGGACCCGGTGCTGGTGGCGCTGAAGGTTCCGGTGAACTACCGGCTCCACATCATGGCCAAGAAGGAGCTGTTCTGCAACAAGGTCTTTGACTGGGTACTGCGGAAGCTGGGCGCCTTCCCTGTTGACCGGGGCGAGGGGGACATCGAGGCGGTGAAAACCGCCCTGAAGGCTATCAAGAGCGGGGACAACCTGCTGATATTCCCGGAGGGAACCCGGGTGGAACACGAGGGGGCTCTGCCCGCCAAGGGTGGTGTGGCCGTCATCGGCATCCGTTCCGGGGCGCAGTTCGTGCCGGTGTACGTGGAGGGGAACAAACGCCTCTTTCGCCGGACCCGCATCATCTTCGGCCAGGCATACCGGCCGGAGGCCACCAGCCGTCGGCCTTCACCGGAGGAGGTCCAGGCCATCGCCGACGAGGTGCTCCGCCGCTCCTACGCCCTGGGGAAGGAGGCGCGATGAAGGTCCTTTTGGCCAAGAGCGCCGGATTCTGCTACGGTGTGAAGCGGGCGGTGGAGTTGGCGGCAAAGACCGGGGAGGAGACCGGCGGATGCTGGATGCTGGGAGACCTGATCCACAACTCCCACGTGGTGGAGGATCTGGCCCGCCGGGGTGTCCGGAAGACCGAGGACCCGGCTGGCCTGGCGGCGGGGGACACGGTGGTGATCCGATCCCATGGAGAATTGAAATCCGTGCTGGACGATCTGGAGGCCCGGGGCGTCCGGTGCGTCAATGCCACCTGTCCCAATGTGATCCGCATCCAGCGCCTAGTGGCCCAGGCGGAGGCGGAGGGCCGTCGTCCGGTGATCATCGGCGAACCCCTGCACCCGGAGGTGATGGGGGTGGCCAGCTGGTGCCGCCAGCCCCTGGTGTTCGACGGGCCGGAGGCCGTGGAGGCCTGGCTGGACGGGGATGAGAAAAGTCGGGAAATCCCTGTTACCGTAGTAGCGCAGACCACCTGCATCCGAAAACTTTTTGAAACTTCTTGGAAAATCATAAAAAAACAGTGTACAAACGTAAAAATCTTTGATACAATATGTAATGCTACGCATGAACGTCAGTCTGAGGCGGCAGAAATCGCCGGCAAAGCAGACGTGATGGTCGTGGTGGGAGACCGTAAAAGCGCCAACACCAAACATCTGACGGAAATTTGCCTGAGGAGATGCCCCCGCGTGGTCCAGATTGAACGCGCGGACGAGCTCTCGCCGGATTTTTTCAATGGTTGTACTGTTGCGGGCCTTACGGCTGGTGCCTCCACGCCTGCGGGCATCATTAAGGAGGTATATGCAACGATGAGCGAAGAAATCAAGGCGGCCGAGGGCAAAGAGGAGTCCTTCGAGGAATTACTGAATCAGTCTTTTAAAACTTTAAATAACGGTGACCGGGTCACCGGCATCGTTACCGCCATCACCCCCACCGAAGTGCAGGTGGACGTGGGCGCCAAGCAGGCGGCCTACATCAAGCTCAGCGAGCTGAGCGACGACCCCAATGTCAAGGCGGAGGACATCATCCACGTGGGCGACCAGATCGAGACCTATGTGGTCCGCGTCAACGACGTGGAGGGCTACGCAGAGCTGTCCAAGAAGCGTCTGGACGCTGCCAAGGTCTGGGAGAACATCGAGCAGGCCGTGGAGGAGAAGACCGTTCTGGAGGGCACTGTCACCGAGGAGAACAAGGGCGGCATCGTGGTGTCCGTCAAGGGTGTGCGGGTATTCGTCCCCGCCTCTCAGAGCGGTCAGCCCCGCGGCGCCGATCTGTCTGCCATGGTGAAGCAGAAGGTCCAGCTGCGAATCACCGAGGTCAACCGCGCCCGCCGGCGCGTGGTGGGCTCCATCCGCTCCGTCACTGAGGAGGCCCGGAAGGCCGCCCAGGCGGAGGTGTGGGCCAACATCGAAGTGGGCAAGCACTACACCGGCACCGTCAAGTCCATGACCAGCTACGGCGTGTTCGTGGACATCGGCGGCGTGGACGGCATGGTACATATCTCCGAGCTCAGCTGGAGCCGGATCAAGACCCCCGCCGAGGTCTGCAAGGTGGGCGATACCATGGACGTGTACGTCATCTCCTTCGATCCCGAGAAGAAGAAGATCTCCCTGGGCGTGAAGGATCACAGCATCGATCCCTGGCAGGTGTTCATGGACAAGTACCAGGTGGGCGACGTGGCCTCTGTCCGCATCGTCAAGCTGATGACCTTCGGCGCCTTTGCCGAGGTCGTGCCCGGCGTGGACGGCCTGATCCATATTTCCCAGATTGCTGACCGGCGCATCGACAAGCCTGAGGATGTCCTCTCCGAGGGCCAGATTGTGGACGCCAAGATCACGGCCATCGACGAGGAGAAGCAGAAGATCTCCCTGTCCATCCGCGCCCTGCTGACTCCCGCGGCTGAGGAGGAAGAAGCTCCTGTGGAGGAGTAATCCGCACGGATTTCCAGACCTAAAAAAGACAGGCTCCGGTGAGGGGCCTGCCTTTTTTTGAAAATTTTGTGATTTTTTTCACGGTATGGATTGCTTTTCAAGGGCTGGTATGTTATACTCTTGACAATCAATGTAAGACAACACCGATGACATCATACAACAAACGGGAATTACAGGAGGAAGATCAACATGAGCTACCAGGAAGTGTACAAACAGAAGCTGACAACGGCCGACGAGGCGGTCAAGGCCGTCAAGTCCGGCGACTGGGTGGATTACGGCTGGAGCGTCTGCTCGGCGGATGCCTTGGATAAGGCGCTGGCCCGGCGGATGGGCGAGCTGACCGACGTGAAGATCCGGGGCGGTATCCTGACCCACAAGCCCGCCATTTTCGATGTGCCCAATGCGGCGGAGCATTTCTGCTGGAACTCCTGGCACATGGGCGGCATCGAGCGCAAGGCCGTGAGCGAGGGCTTCTCCTATTACATCCCCCTGCGGTATTCTGAGCTGCCGGGGTATTACCGCAACTGCATCAAGAGCTTGGACGTGGCCATGTTCCAGGTGGCCCCCATGGACGAGCACGGCTGGTTCAATTTCGGTCCCAGCGGCTCCCACCTGAAGGCTGTGTGCGAGTGCGCAAAGACCGTCATCGTGGAGGTCAACAAGAACATGCCCGTGTGCTTGGGCGGGTTTGAGAACTGCATCCACATCGACGACGTGGACATGATCGTGGAGGGAGAGAACCCTGCTTTGGATGAGCTGGGCGGCGGCGGAGCCGCCAGTGAGGTGGACATGGCGGTGGCCAAACTGGTGGTGCCGGAGATCTGTGACGGTGCCTGCCTGCAGTTGGGCATCGGCTCTATGCCCAACGCCATCGGCAAGATGATCGCCGAGAGCGACTTGAAGGATTTGGGCGTGCACACCGAGATGTACGTGGACGCCTTCGTGGACATGTCCATAGCCGGTCGCATCACGGGCCTGCGCAAGCCCTTTGACCGGGGCCGGCAGACCTATGCCTTCGCGGCGGGCACACAGAAGCTGTATGACTTCATCGACAACAACCCTGAGTGCATGGCTGCTCCCGTCAGCTATGTGAACGACATTGCCCGGGTGTCTCAGATCGACAACTTCATCTCCATCAACGGCGCCGTGGATATCGACCTGTACGGCCAGGTGTCCTCTGAGTCCTCTGGAATTCACCATATCTCCGGTGCCGGCGGCCAGCAGGACTTCGTCATGGGCGCGTACCTGTCCAAGGGTGGCAAGAGCTTCATCTGCTGCTCCTCCTCCTACATGGACAAAAAAAGCGGCCAGCTGAAGTCCCGTATCCGGCCCACGCTGCTGGAGGGGTCCGTGGTCACCGCCACCCGCACCAACCTCCACTATGTAGTGACGGAGTACGGCAAGTTCAACGCCAAGGGCAAGTCCACTTGGGAGCGGGCCGAGGGCCTGATTGCCATCGCCCATCCTCAGTTCCGCGAGGAGCTGATCGCCGAGGCGGAGAAGATGCACATCTGGCGCCGTTCCAACAAGAGATAACAAAATCCTCCGGAGCCGGGCGGCATATCTGCCGTCCGGCTCTTTTGTACAGGGGGGACCTGTGTCTGGAGGAGCTGATGCCCTTGCCGCGGGTGGATGATTCTCTGCGGAAAGTGTAAGGCACTGGAAAAGATAGTAAAAAAATTTCAAAATAAGCTTGTAAAGCCGCTGAAAAGCCGGTATAATGAAATTTATGAAAACAGAAAAGTGGAAATAGAGAGAGCGGGTTCCAGTCACCGCCCGGCGGAAATGGGAAGGAGTTTACCATGTTCAGCGTTGGGGATCTGGTCGTTCATCCAATGCATGGGGCCGGCGTGATCGACGCCATCGTTCAGGAAAAGGTCGCGGGGAGTACACAGGACTACTATGTGTTCAAAATGCCGGTGGGTGGACTGCTGTTGAAGATCCCCACCGCCAACAGCCAGACGATTGGAGTCCGCTCGGTCATCCAGCGGCCGGAGGCGGAAGCCCTGATTGCCGCTATCCCGTCTTTGGCGGTGGAGGAGAGCAGCAACTGGAACAAGCGGTACCGGGAAAATCTGCTGCGGATGAAGAGCGGGGATCTGTACGAGGTGGCACGTGTGATTAAGGGGCTGATGTTCCGGGAACGGAAGCGGGGCCTCTCCAATGGGGAGCGGAAGATGCTTCATACGGCCCGCCAGATCCTGCTGTCGGAGCTGGTGCTGGCAGAGGACAGCGGCTATGAAGAGGTGGAGCGGCGTGTGGAGCAGGCCATGCTCCAGACACCGGAGATCCAGAGATAACGTGTTCGCGGACCATGTCCGCGAACATTCTGCTGTTTCAGGAGAAATTTCCAGGGAGGTCGGATCATGGCATTTTTCAAAAAATTCCGGGATGCCCAGCGCCCTTGCTGCGCCGCGCTGGTGGCGGCGGCAGGCAGTTCTTCCCGCATGGGCGGGGTGAACAAGCTGCTGCAGCCCCTGGACGGCATTCCTGTACTGGCCCGGACACTGACGGCCCTGCAGATGGCCCGGCGGATCGACGAGATCGTGGTGGCCGCCCGAGAGGAGGACTTTCTGGAGATCTCCCAGCTGTGCAGGACCTACGGCATCACCAAATGCACCAAGGTGATCCGGGGCGGGGAGAGCCGGGCCCACTCGGTACTTCTGGCAGCACTGGAGGCCGGGGAGGGCATGGAGCTGCTGGCGGTGCAGGACGGCGCCCGCCCCCTGGTGACGCCGGAGCTCATCGACGATGTGGCGGAGCAGGCCGCCCGCTGCGGGGCGGCGGCCCCGGCGGTGGCGGTGAAGGACACCATCAAAGCCGTCCGGGACGACGGCACGGTGGCGGAGACGCTGGACCGGGCGGCCCTGCGGGCTGTGCAGACACCCCAGATCTTCGAGAGCGCGTTGCTGAAAGCCGCGCTTCAGGCGGCTGTTGAGGGGGGCATCCCCATAACGGATGACTGCTCCGCCGTGGAGCGGCTGGGCAAGCGGGTCTATCTGGTGGAGGGGGACGAGGAAAACCTGAAGATCACCACTCCGGTAGACCTGATTTTGGCGGAGGCTATTCTGCAGGCCAGGGAGGATCGGATATGACGAATCTGCGGATCGGACATGGATATGACGTCCACCGGCTGACGGAGAGGCGGCGGCTGGTGCTGGGGGGCGTGGAGATCCCCTGGGACTGTGGGCTGCTTGGCCACTCCGACGCGGACGTGCTGACCCACGCGGTAATGGACGCCCTCTGCGGCGCCGCCAAGCTGGGGGACATCGGCAAGCTGTTCCCGGACAGCGATCCCCGCTACGCCGGTATTTCCAGCCTGGAGCTGCTGCGGCAGGTGGCAGCGCTGCTGCAGGAGAGAGGATGGGCCGTGGTGAACATCGACGCCACCCTCATCGCCCAGGCCCCCAAGGTGGGCCCCTACCGCCCGGAGATGGAGGCGAACCTCTCCGCAGCTCTTGGGACGGATGCGGACCGGGTGAATGTGAAGGCCACCACAGAGGAGCATCTGGGCTTTACCGGGGACGGCTCCGGCATGGCGGCCCATGCGGTGGCGCTGCTGGAACGGCTCCCCTGAAAAAAGGACGTGCCTCGGGCGCGTCCTTTTCGCACGTCCGCGCCTCCCGACCATAGAATGGGTAGAGAGGAGGAGTGTCTGTGGAGCACTATTTGATTATCGCCCGCTCGGTGACCTATGCCCAGCGGATGCAGCGGGCGCTGGCCCGGTCGGGGATCCGAAGCCGGATCTTCCGGGCCCCCCGGGACCTGACGGACCGGGGCTGCGCCTACGCCGTGCAGATCGCGGACTCCGACCTGACGGCTGCCCTGACGGCCCTTCACAGGGAATCTTTGGACCCTGTTCAGATATTCTTGACCCAGCGAGGGACGTTCCGGGAGGTGAGACCGTGATTTATTTTGACAGCGCGGCCACCACCTTCCAGAAGCCCCGGACTGTGGCGGACGCCATGCGGGACGCCATGGCCACCATGAGCTCTCCCGGCCGCGGCGGATACCCCGCCGCCATGCGTGCGGCGGAGGCTGCCTTCGACTGCCGGACAGAGCTGGCGGAGCTGTACCATCTGGAGAACCCGGAGCAGGTGGCCTTCACCATGAACGCCACCCACGGCCTGAACATTGCCATCAAGAGCCTGGTGCCCCCCGGCGGGAAAGCCGTGATCTCCGGATATGAGCACAACGCTGTCACCCGGCCCCTGGCGGCCCTGGGGGCCCAGGTGTCCGTGGCGGCGGCGCCCCTGTTTCAGCCTGCAGCGGTGACGGCGGCCTTTGACCGCCTGATCGTGCCCGGCACGGACGCGGTGATCTGCAACCACGTGTCCAACGTATTCGGCTTCGTCCAGCCGGTGGAGGCTATCGCCGCTATCTGCCGGGAGCGGGAGGTACCCTTCATCATCGACGCGTCCCAGTCCGCCGGGATGCTGACCCTGGACATGACGGCCCTGGGGGCGGCCTTCATCGCCATGCCGGGCCACAAGGGCCTGTACGGCCCCCAGGGGACCGGCGTGCTGCTGTGTGGGAAGGACGTCCCCGTCCGCACACTGCTGGAGGGCGGCACCGGCAGCATCTCTATCCAGCAGGAGATGCCGGACTTCCTGCCGGATCGGCTGGAGGCGGGCACCCACAATATGCCCGGCATCGCAGGGCTGCTGGCGGGGGTCCGATTCGTCCGCCAGCTGGGGCCGGAGGCCATCTGCGCCGGAGAGCGGCAGCTGACCTTCCAGGCGGCGGAGGGCCTGAGGCGGCTCCCTGGACTGCAGGTGTTTGCCCTGCCAGACCTGGCGGCCCAGGCGGGGGTGCTTTCCATTGTCCCGGAGCACATGGACGCAGAGGCATTGGGCGCGGCCCTGGCAGACCGGGGCATCGCCGTGCGGGCGGGCCTTCACTGCGCGCCCCTGGCCCACCGCACCGCCGGGACGCTGGACACCGGCACCGTCCGGCTGAGTTTTTCCCACTGGAACACGCGGGAGGAAGTATCCCGTTTCCTAGTGGCTATGGGGGAGATCCTGAGGTGACTTTCTGAACAGACCGTGAATTTTAGCTTGGTTTGCCTTGCATTCTACAGGCAGATTTTATATAATCTAGATATTCATGGCCTGAAAGGGATGATGACGTCCAATGGAATTTGTCACGCTCTCCACACTGCCCGGGATCATCGGCCGGTATCTGATGATGCTGAAGGTCACGGACATTTTGGATATAGCGATTATGGTGTTTGTGTTTTACAAGGCTCTGACGCTGATTCAGAGCACCCGGGCCGCCAGCCTGCTCAAGGGCGTGCTGGTGTTTCTGGCGGCGCTGATGCTGTCCATGGTCCTGAATATGAACAGCATCAACTTTATCATGAACCAGCTGGTGAGGTGGGGCGTGGTGGCGCTGATCGTCCTCTTCCAGCCCGAGATCCGACGCATCCTGGAGGAGGTGGGCAGCCGCCGCTTCATCGCCTTCTTCTCCCGGGCGGAGGCCGGCACCGCCGTGGAACAGGCCATCGACCAGACGGTGCTGGCCTGCACCGAGATGTCCCAGTCCCGCACCGGCGCCCTGATCGTGTTCGAGCGGGAAAACCTGCTGGACGACATGGTCCGCAGCGGCACGGTGCTGGACGCGGCGGTCTCCAGCGAATTGCTGAAAAACATCTTCTTTGTAAAGGCTCCCATGCATGACGGCGCCGTCATCGTCCGGAACGGGCGGGTGCTTGGCGCCGGATGCATGCTGCCTCTCAGCAAGAACGTGAACCTCTCCCGGGAGCTGGGGATGCGCCACCGGGCCGGTATCGGCATGAGCGAGAACGCCGACGCCGTGGTGGTCATCGTCTCCGAGGAGACCGGGTCCATCTCCGTGGCCATCGGGGGAATGCTCAAGCGGCACCTCAAGCCGGAGACGCTGGCCAATATCCTGCGGAACGAGTTGCTTCCGCAGGAGGCCGGGGAGGACAAGCCCAAGTTCAGCCTGATGAATCTGCTGCGGGCCGGAAGCACGGGAGGCGACAACCATGAAAAGTAATCCCAAGCAGAAGGCGGTGTATCTCGCCCTGTGCATCCTGGCGGCCATCGTGGTGTGGATCTTCGTGGACAACTTCGGAAACAACGGCGGTGCGGTGATGCATACCAAGTGGTTCCGGGATGTGCCCATCACCTACACTGGGGAGACGGTCCTTACAGAGCGGGGCTTCATGCTGCTGGACGAGGATACCGTCAGCACCGTGGATTTGGAGATGGAAGGGACCGCGTTTGACCTGGCTCTGCTGGACAAAGACTATATCCGGGTGACAGTGGATCTCTCCAATGTGAGCCGGACAGGGGTGCAGACGGTGACCTCGGTGATTTACGGCTATACGGAAGAGTATTTCCGGCAGAATATTACGGTGAGCGACCGGACGCCCTCCGTCATCACCATCAACGTGGCGGAGCTGTACCACAAGACGGTGGATGTCCGGTGCGAGATCTCCGGCAATGTGGCAGAGGGTTACTCCGCCGGAGAGCTGCAGGTCAGCCCCACGGAGATCGAGGTCCGGGGCGATCAGGAGGATGTGGATGCCGTCAGCTATGCCAAGGTGACCCTGGATCTGGGAGAGGACGCCACCTCCACGGTCACGGGAGAGCTGCCCATCCAGTTCTATGACGCAAACGACCAGCTGCTGGAGAACACCAGCCTCCAGACCACAGAGGAGACCATTCAGGTGACGCTGCCGGTATATGTCACCCGGGAGCTGCAGCTGACCATGAACTTCGTGGAGTCCGCCGGCGCCCGCATGTACAACGTGGACTGGGGGATCGAGCCGTCCACCATCTTGGTGTCCGGCCCGGCAGATGTGCTGAACAGCATGGACAGCATCGTTCTGGACGATTTCAATCTGGCGGAGCTGGGCAGCACCACCAATTACAGCTATGCCATTCCCATCCCGGAGGGATGCGAGAATCTCAGCGGCGTCACACGCGCCACGCTGCGTATCTCCTTCAAGGATATGCAGCGCACCACGGTGACGGCCACCAACTTCATTCTGGAGAACGCGCCGGAGGACCGGACCGTAGACCTGCTGACAGAGCAGCTGGCCGTGTCCATCTTCGGCACCAGCGGGGATGTGGGGGCCATTACCTCGGACAACATTCTGGTGACGGTGGACCTGGCGGACTTCGGCTCCGCCGTGGGCACCTACACTGTCCCCGCGGAGGTGACGGTGGTGGGGCACGACGTGGGCGTCTCCGGCGGGACGTATCAGGTGCGTGTCACCATTTCTGAACAGACATCCGATCAGCCGGCGGAGCCTGATACGCCCGCCGGGGAGATCCCAGATACAGGAGACGAGACAACATGACGCAGATCGCAACAGTTGAACGAATTTTAGATGCGGACCACGCGGAGATTTCCGTACCCCGGAAATCCGCCTGCGGACACGACTGCGAGGAGTGCGCCGGCTGCGGCGTCACCGGCGCGGCGGTCCACGCCCGGGCCAGCAACCCCATCGGCGCCCGGCCCGGACAGAAGGTGGTTGTGGAGAGCAGCACCAAGAATATGCTGCGGATCGTGGTACTGGTGTACCTGATCCCGGTGGTGCTCTTCCTGGCGGGGTATGTCATCATGTCCCTGCTGACGGACAGCGTGGCGGCGCAGTACGCGGTGGCTGCGGCCGGATTCGCGGCGGGCATCGTCTTTGCCATCTTCTATGACCGCAGGCTGCGGGCCAGGGGCGGCCTGACCTTCAACATCGTCCGGGTGTTCTGAGGCGGTGTTCGGCTATGTACGCCCCCCGCTGGAGATCCTGCCTCAGGAGGAGGCAGACCGGTTCCGGCGGGCATACTGCGGGCTGTGCCACACCTTGGGGGAGCGGTACGGCCCGGCGGCCCGGATGATCCTGAACTACGACTTCACCTATCTGGCCATCCTGCTGTCGGATCCGGAAGAAGCTGCACCCTGCCGGAGGCGGTGCGTGTCCAGCCCCGTCCGGCTCCGGGCGTACCAGCCCGCAACCGCGGCTCTGGAGCTGGCGGCGGATGAGAGCGTGATTCTGGCCTACTGGCAGCTGCGGGACGGCGTGGAGGACCACGGCCTCTGGAAGGGGTTGGGCTACCGGGTCTCCGCCGCCGCACTGCGGGGCGGCTATCGAAAGGCTGCCGCGGCCCGGCCGGGGTTTGACGGCCGGGTGCGGGAACAGCTGGCGGCTCTGAGCCGCTTGGAGGGGGAGTGTTGTCCCTCCATGGATCAGGCGGCAGATACCTTTGCCCAGCTGCTAGCGGCAGCGGCTGCCGGGGTGGAGGACCCGGTGCGGCGGCGGGTGCTGGAGCAGATGCTCTACCACCTGGGCCGGTGGGTGTATCTGATCGACGCGGCGGACGACCTGCAAAAAGACGCCGTCTCCGGGAATTATAATCCCGTGGCCCTGCGCTATGGCCTGCGGGACGGCAAATGGGACGAGGAGAGCCGCCGGGCCTTTGCCAGAACGCTGGACCACTCCATCCACATGATCGCCACGGCCTTTGAGCTGTGGGACTTCGGCGTTTGGCGCCCCCTGCTGGAGAGTACGGTGTACACCGGGCTTTTTGCCGTGGGCCGGGCCGTGCTGGAGGGCACCTTCCACAAAATGCCCCCCAGGGAACAGAGAAAGAAACACAAGAAGGCTGAGGAGACCACATGAACGATCCCTATCAGATACTGGGTGTGTCGGAGAACGCCTCCGACGAGGAGATCAAAAAAGCATATCGGGAGCTGGCCCGGAAGTACCACCCGGATAACTACCACGACAATCCGCTGGCGGATCTGGCGCAGGAGAAGATGAAAGAGATCAACGCCGCCTACGAGCAGATCACCAAGGAGCGGGCCTCCGGCAAGCGGGGGAGCGGCTCCGGCGGGGCCTCTTACGGCGCTTCCGGCTACGGCGGATACGGCGGCTATCAGGGCTACGGCGGATATGGGGGCTCCCAGAGTTACAGCGGTCAGAGCTCCGTGCTCCAGCAGGCCCGCATCGCCATCAACACCGGCAACATCAGCCGGGCGGAGGCGCTGCTGGCCAATTACAGCGACCACAATGCGGAGTGGAACTTCCTGAAGGGGGCGGTCTGCTACCGCCGGGGCTGGCTGGACGAGGCGCTGCGGTACTACCGGACCGCCTGCCAGATGGACCCCACCAACGCCGAGTACCGGCAGGCGCTGGAGTATATGGAGGGCACGGACGACACGGCATACCGCCCCGGCGGCGGGAGTTTCGGCACCTTGTGCGGCGGAAATCCCTGTATGAGCCTGTGCTGTCTCTGGGCGCTCTGCAATGGCGGCGGCTATTGGTTCTGCTGCTGAGAGACCACAAGAGAGGAAGTAGGGATCACATGATTAAGAGCATGACCGGCTACGGCCGGGCAAGACAGGAGCTGCACAAGCGGGACATCACGGTGGAGGTCCGCTCCGTCAACAACCGGTATCTGGACTGCACCGTGAAGATGCCCCGGATGTATGCCTTTGCGGAGGACGCGGTGAAAAAGCACGTCCAGCAGGCGGTGTCCCGGGGAAAGGTGGACGTGTTCATCACCGTGGACGCCACTGCCGCGGATGTGGTCAAGGTTGCGGTGAACCGGGAGCTGGCGGCCCAGTATGCCGCCGCCCTGGGGGAGCTGTCGGACGTCTGCGGCACAGCGGACTATCGGCCCGCGCCGGAGACGCTGGCCCGGTTCCCGGACGTCCTTACCGTCACGAAGGCGGATGAGGACCTGGAGACCGTCAGCGCCGACCTCTGCGCGGTCTTGGACGAGGCGCTGGCCGCGTACAATGACATGCGGGCCGTAGAGGGGCAGAAGCTGGCGGAGGACATCTCCAACCGGCTGGACGCCATTGAGCGCTACACCGGACAGGTGGAGATGCGGTCGCCGGAGACGGTGGCGGAGTACCGCGCCAAGCTCACCGCCCGGATGGAGGAGGTGCTGCAGAGCACCACCGTCGACGAGCAGCGGATCCTGATGGAGGCCGCCATCTACGCGGACAAGGTGGCTGTGGACGAGGAGACCGTCCGCCTGCGGAGCCACGTGGCCCAGCTGCGTACCATGCTGGCAAGCGACGAGCCCATGGGCCGGAAGATGGACTTCCTGATCCAGGAGGTCAACCGGGAGTCCAACACCATCGGCTCCAAGTGCAACGATGTGGCCATTGCCAATGTAGTGGTGGGGCTGAAGGCGGAAGTGGAGAAGATGCGGGAGCAGGTCCAGAATGTGGAGTGATGGAAGATGAAGCTCATCAACATCGGATTCGGCAATCTGGTCTCCGCCGACCGGCTGGTGGCTGTGGTGGGGCCGGACTCGGCCCCCATCAAGCGCATGGTGCAGGAGTCCCGGGAGCGGGGAATGCTGATCGACGCCACCTACGGCCGCAAGACCGCGTCCATTTTTATCATGGACAGCGACCACGTGGTACTGTCGGCCCTGCCGCCGGAGCGGTTCGCACCGAAGGAAGAGAGAGAGAACGAAGAATAGGAGCGTGTGTATATGAGAAAGGGGAGGACCTTTGTGGTCTCCGGCCCCTCCGGCGTGGGGAAGAGCACGGTGCTCAAGGCCCTGCTGGAGTCCCGGAAGAATCTGTATTTCTCTGTGTCGGCCACCACGCGGGACCCGCGTCCCGGAGAGCTGGACGGTATCCACTACCACTTCATGGACGTGGAGTCCTTCCGGAAGTGGATCGCCATGGACCAGTTCCTGGAGTACGCGGAGTACGTGGGGAACTTCTACGGCACACCCAAGAAGTTTGTGGACGATGCCATGGAGGCCGGGAAGGACGTGATCCTGGATATTGAGATCCAGGGCGCCATCCAGGTGTGCAGCAAGCGGCCGGACACGGTGCGCATCTTCATCGCCCCTCCCAGCTGGGCGGAGCTGGAGCGCCGCCTGACAGAGCGGGGCACCGACAGCCCCGAGAAGATCCAGAAGCGGCTGCTGCGGGCCAAAGTGGAGTTTCAGACGGCCCACACCTATGATTACTTTGTCATCAACGACACCGTGGAGAATGCGGTGGGGGAGCTGAACGCCATTATCACGGCGGAGCACTGCAAGCCCCAGGAGCGCATGGAGATCATCAGCGGACGCTGAGACGCGCACTTTGTTCATAAATAAATTTACGCCTGCAAGGCAGATAGGAAGTTGATCCATTATGATGCTGTATCCCGCAATGAACAAGCTGACCGGCTATATCCCCAACCGCTATATGCTGGTGGACGTGGTGGCCCGCCGGGCCCGGCAGATCGCCGACGAGGCGGAGGAGACTGGCGAGCATCTGACGGAGAAGCCCGTCACCCTGGCCATCCAGGAAGTGGCGGACGGCAAGCTGGACGCCAGGAACATGGACCTGACCATTGAGGAACCGGAGGATCTACAGCCGGCGGAGGAAGAGGCACAGTAACACAGGAGGGGCGAGGCATGGAAACCGCTGAGATCGTGAAAATCGCGGTGAGCGCCGCGCCCTATTCCATTGACAAGCCCTATGACTACCTGGTTCCCCCGGAGCTGCTGGAAACGGCGGTACCCGGCGTCCGGGTCACCGTGCCCTTCGGCCGGGGCAACCGCACCAGTGAGGGCATTATTCTGGCCCGGACGCCAGGTGAAAAGATGCAGGGGCTCAAGCCCCTGCTGTCGGTCCTGGACCGGGAGCCGGTACTGGACGGCGATGGCATCGCCCTGGCATTGTGGCTGCGGCAGCGGTACTTCTGCACGCTGTTTGAGGCGGTGAAGGCCATCCTGCCCGCCGGACTCTGGTACCAGATCCGGGAGGTCTGGCATGTGGCAGAGGGCATGGACCGCTGCGCGGCCGACGGCGCGGCCACCGGCATCCGACGGGCCGCCCCGGTGCTGGACGCCTTGTTTGCCGCCGGAGGCTCCGCAGAGCTGTCAGTGCTGGAGGAGGCCTGCGGCAAGGAGGCTGGCACTGTGCTGCGGGCACTGCAGAAGGCCGGGATCACGGTCTGCGAGACTGCGGCCCGCCGGAGGATCGGCGACAAGTCCCGTCGGATGGTGGAACTGGCCGTCAGCGCCGAGGAGGCCGCATCTCTGACGGAAAAGCGATCCTCCCCCCAGCGGCGGGAGGCGGTGCGTCTCCTGGCGGCAGAGGGGCGGATGAGCGCGGCGGAGGTATGCTACTTCACAGGCGTCTCCATGGCCGCCCTCCGGGGGATGGAGAAGGCGGGGATCGTGGCTTTTTCAGCGGAAGAGGAGCTGCGGCTGCCGGACCTGACGGCGGTGGAACCCAGCGGTCCTATCGTCCTCAATGAGGAACAGGAGGCGGCCTTTCAGTCTATCCGGACCCTGACGAAGACCGGGAAGCCGGAGGCGGTGCTGCTCCAGGGCGTCACCGGCAGCGGCAAGACCCAGGTCTATCTCCGTCTGGTTCAGGAAATACTGAGCCGGGGGAGGCGGGCCATGGTCCTGGTGCCGGAGATCGTGCTGACGCCCCAGATGATGCGGCGGTTCTCCGCCTGCTTTGGGGACCAGGTGGCCATGCTCCACAGCTCCCTGCGGATGACGGAGCGCTACGACCAGTGGAAGCGTATCCGCCGGGGCGAGGTCCAGGTGGTGCTGGGCACCCGGTCCGCCATCTTCGCCCCGCTGAAAAACGTGGGCCTGATCGTCCTGGACGAGGAGCAGGAGAGCAGCTATCAGTCGGAAAACCCGCCCCGGTATCACACCCGGGACGTGGCCAAATACCTCTGCGCCCGGGACAAGTCCACCTTGGTCCTGGGGTCTGCCACTCCGGCGGTGGAGACCGCCAGGAACGCGGAGCATGGGCTCTATCACAAGGCGCTGCTGCGCCGGCGATATAACCGGCAGGCATTGCCGGAGGTGCTGGTGGCGGACCTGAAACAGGAAATCCGGGCGGGCAACGCCGGGATGGTGGGGCAGGTCCTCCGCACTGAGCTGGAGGAAAACTTGCGGCGGGGAGAGCAGAGCATCCTGCTGCTGAACCGCCGGGGCAGCAGCAGGTATCTGCTGTGCGGGGAGTGCGGCCATGTGCCGGAGTGTCCCCGCTGCAGCGTGGCGCTGACGTATCACTCCGCCAATGGGCGGCTGATGTGCCACTACTGCGGCCACTCGGAGCGATCCAGCGACACCTGCCCCGTCTGCGGCGGCATCATGAAGCACGTGGGCACCGGCACTCAGAAGGTGGAGGAGGAGCTCCACGATCTGTTCCCAGGTACGGAGGTGCTGCGGATGGACGCAGACACCGCCGCGGGCCGTCATGAGCAGCTGCTGGACAAGTTTGAGCGGGAGCAGATTCCCATCCTCCTGGGCACCCAGATGGTGGCCAAGGGGCTGGACTTTCCCCAGGTGACACTGGTGGGGGTTCTGGCTGCGGATCTGTCCCTGTATGTAGACAACTACCGGGCCGCCGAGCGGACCTTCAGCCTGCTGACCCAGGTGGTGGGCCGGGCGGGCCGGGGCGGCAGTGCCGGCCGGGCGGTGATCCAGACCTACACCCCGGAAAACGATGTGATCCAGTGCGCGGCTCGGCAGGATTACCAGGGGTTTTATGAGCGGGAGATCCGGATGCGGCGATTGCGGCGGTTTCCGCCATTTGCAGACCTCTTCACCTTCACCGTCTCCGGTACCGAGGAGGGCGCCGTCCTCCGGGCCGCCGCCGCAGTGCGGGAAGAGCTGCGCCGCCTCTGCGCCCTGCCGGAGCTGGCGGCCGGAGAACCGGAGGTGCTGGGTCCCGCCCCTGCGCCGGTGATGAAGCTGAATAACCGCTACCGCTACCGCTGCCTGCTGGTGGGAAAGAACGACAGGCCCACCCGAGAGGCGGTGAGCTGGCTGCTGAAGGCATTTGCAAACGACCGCGCCAACCGCGGGATGAATCTATTTGTGGACTGCAACTCCATGGAGTGAGCAGCGTTTTGAAGGAGGTCAAGGACTTATGGCTTTACGGAAGATCGTGGTGCAGGGAGAGGAGTGCCTGACAAAGGTGTGCCGCCCTGTGACGGAGTTCAACCCTCACCTGCACCAGTTGCTGGACGATATGCTGGAAACACTGGAGGATGCCAATGGCGCTGGGCTGGCTGCTCCCCAGGTGGGAGTGCTGCGCCGGGTGTGCGTGGTGCTGGACGAGGACTCTGAGGAGTATATCGAACTGGTGAACCCGGAGATCGTGGCTCAGAGCGGCGAGCAGACCGGGCTGGAGGGCTGCCTCAGCGTGCCCGGCAAATGGGGCATCGTCACCCGGCCGGACGTGGTCCGGGTCCGGGCCCAGGACCGGTATGGCGACTGGTTCGAGGTGGAGGGCGAGGGCCTGACGGCCCGAGCCTTCTGCCACGAGATCGAGCATCTGGACGGCCATCTGTTTGTGGAGCACATCGACCACTTCCTCTCTGATGAGGAGCTTCGGGACTATCTGGAGCAGGAGGAGCGGGAGGCCCGTGAGGCCGCAGAAGCTCAGGAAGGGGAGTGAGCCCATGCGGATCCTGTTCATGGGCACGCCGGACTTCGCCGTGGCGTCCTTGCGGCGGCTGGTGGCCGACGGCCATGAGGTCTGCGGCGTGTTCACGCAGCCGGACAAGCCCAAAAACCGGGGACATAAGCTGGTGCCAACGCCTGTAAAGGAATTTGCTTTGACAGAAAATATTCCCGTCTATCAGCCTTTGAAGATGCGGGACGGCACGGCGCTGGAGCTGGTGCAGTCCCTGGCACCGGAGCTGACGGTGGTGGCGGCCTACGGCCGCATCCTGCCGGAGGACATTCTGGAGGCGCCCAGATACGGCTCTATCAACGTCCACTCGTCTCTGCTGCCCAAGTATCGGGGGGCGGCCCCCATCAACTGGGCCATCCTGAACGGGGAGGAGACTACCGGCGTCTCCATCATGTATATGGCGAAGGAGCTGGACGCAGGGGACGTGATCCTGCAGAAGGAGACTCCCATCGGCCCGGACGAGGACGCCCAGGCCCTGACGGTGCGCCTGGCGGACCTGGGGGCAGAGGCCCTCAGCGAGGCGGTGGCGGCCATCGGAAACGGCACAGCCGCCCGGACACCCCAGGATGAGAGCCGTCAGACCTACGCCTCCATGCTGACAAAAGAGATGTCCCCCATCGACTGGACCCGCTCCGCCCGGGAGATCGACTGTCAGGTCCGGGGACTGATTCCCTGGCCCTGCGCGGCCTGCGAGCTGGCAGGGCAGCGGTTCAAGGTCTACCGCACCGCCCCCGGCGAACAGACCGGCGCGGCGCCCGGTACAGTGCTCTCCGCCGGGAAGCAGGGCATCCAGGTGGCCTGCGGCAGGGGAGAGAGCCTGTATCTCACGGAGATCCAGGCGGAGGGCGGCAAGCGCATGGCTGCGGCGTCCTATCTGCTGGGCCACCCGTTGGAGGTCTGAGCTCCGCCAGTTTCACAATTCGGGAGGTTTTTATGCCCTATTACGGTCATATCTATTACGGTTATGGCGACTTTCTTGCAAATAATCTGTACGTCCTGCTGCTGATCCCAGTGCTGCTGCTGTCCCTGTGGGCCCAGTTCCAGGTGTCCGGCAGCTTCCGGCGGTACAATGCCGTGAACAACCGGCGCCGCATCACCGGTGCCCAGGCGGCGGAAGCGGTGCTGCGGGCTCACGGGGTATTCGGTGTGCCTGTCCGGCCCTGCCGGGGAAATCTGACAGACCACTACGACCCTCGGGACAATACCATCTACCTGTCTGAGACAGTCTACAACGCCCCCACCATCGCGGCGGTGGGCGTGGCGGCCCACGAGGCGGGCCACGCTGTCCAGTACGCGGAAAACTACGGGCCTGTGCGGCTGCGCACGGCCATCATCCCCGCCACGCGGATCGGTTCCAGCCTGTCCTTCATCCTGTTGCTGGTGGGGCTGGTGCTGTACAACCAGTCTCTGTTCTTCATCGGCATCGTGCTGTTTTCCTTCACCACGCTGTTCCAGCTGGTGACGCTGCCGGTGGAGTTCAACGCCTCCGCCCGGGCCATCGCCACCATCGACGGGGCGGGCCTGCTGGATGAGGATGAGCTGCCCGGCGCCAAAAAGGTGCTGCGGGCCGCGGCGTTGACCTATGTGGCGGCGCTGCTGATGAGCCTGCTGCAGCTGATGCGGTTTGTGCTGATCTTTATCGGCCGCGGCGGCCGCGATCAGGGAGGCAGCCAATGAGGGCCCCTAATGCCCGGGACACCGCCCTGCGCGTCCTGGTGAGCTGCCGCACGGCCGGGGCCTGGGCGGATGCGGCCCTGAGGGCCCAGCTCCGCCGGGACGGCCTGTCCGGACCAGAGGCGGCGCTGTGCAGTCGCATCGTCTACGGCGTGATGCAGAACCGGCTGCTGCTGGACTTCTACCTGGGTGCCTACTGCTCCCAAAAGGTCGACCACTTGCAGCCGCCGCTGCTGGAAATTCTGCGGATTGGGGCTTATCAAATTCTGTTTCTGGATAAAATTCCCCACAGCGCCGCTGTCAATCAGGCGGTGGAGCAGGCCAAGGACAACGGCCGGGCCAAGGCAGCCGGGCTGGTGAACGCGGTGCTGCGGCAACTCTCCCGGAACAAGGTGCACCTGCCGAGGATCCCAGACCAGGATGCACTGCACAGCCTCTCCATCCGGTACAGCCATCCCAAGTGGCTGGTGAAACGCCTCCAGGCCATTCTGGGGCCGGAGACGGAAGCCTGCCTTGCGGCCGACAACGCTCCGGCGCCGCTGACGATTCAGGTGAATCCGCTGAAAGCTGCTGCGGAGGAGCTGACGGCGGAGCTGGAGGCATCCGGCGTGATTGTCCGGCCCCATCCTTGGGTGTCCGGATGCCTAGAGCTGGACCACGCCGGGGACCTGACGGCGCTGGCGCCTTTCCGAGCGGGAAAATTCCTGGTCCAGGACCCGGCGGCCCGGCTGGTGTCCCAAATCGCCGGGGTGGAGCCGGGTATGCGGGTGCTGGACGTGTGCGCCGCGCCGGGAGGCAAGTCCTTCTCCGCCGCCTTTGCAATGGAGGACCAGGGGGAGATTTTGGCCTGCGACCTCCACGAGAACAAGCTGAAGCGCATCCGGGAGGGGGCGGAGCGACTGGGCCTTGCGTGCATCCAGACTACCGCCGCAGACGGCCGGGGGTTCCGGCCGGAGTGGGAGGCGCGGTTCGATGTGGTGCTGGTAGACGCCCCCTGCTCGGGTTTCGGCATCATCCGGAAGAAGCCGGATGTCCGGTACAAAAAGCCTGACGACCTGTTCGCCCTGCCGGTGATCCAGCGGGCGATCTTGGACAACGCCGCCCGGTACGTGAGGCCCGGCGGCACGCTGGTGTACTCCACCTGCACGATCCTGCCGGAGGAGAACGAGGGTGTATCCGACAGCTTCCTGGCAGAGCACCCGGACTTTTGCCGCACGCCCTTCTCCCTGTCCGGACCGGTGGGGGAGACCGAGGGCCAGGTGACTCTGTGGCCCCACCGCCACGGCACCGACGGCTTTTACATCTGCCGCATGACGCGGAATTGAGGAACGATCCATGACCGATTTGAAATCACTGACCCTGCCGGAGATGACGGCCTTCCTCCAGTCCCTGGGGGAGCCGGCCTTCCGGGGCAGGCAGGTGTTCACCTGGCTCCACCGGGGGGTGACGGACTTCGATGGGATGACCAATCTCTCCAAGTCCCTGCGGGAAAAGCTGAAGGAGACCTGTTTCATCACCGCCCCCCAGGTGGCCCGCAAGCAGGTGTCCCGGTTGGACGGGACCATCAAATACCTCTGGGAGCTGTCCGATGGCAACTGCATCGAGACGGTGCTCATGCAGTACCATCACGGCAACACCGTGTGCATCTCCTCCCAGGTGGGGTGCCGAATGGGGTGCGCCT
>OJQI01000265.1_pt1 | contig 32173 bp, 23 predicted proteins | sample 1598711 | NCBI WGS metagenome assembly OJQI01 (sample SAMN03922505, study PRJEB24848) | human gut metagenome | isolation source: stool sample | host: Homo sapiens | place: Germany | collected 2011-11 | reverse complement strand
GCAGCATCCTGTGGAGCGCCCACGACGAAGAAAGCCTGCACAAATGGTTCAGCAGTAATTTCAACGTGGAGGTACACGCCTATGTGAAGAACGGTAAGTACTGCGTTGTGAACAACACCTATGAGCCGCAGAGCACCGTTGTCTACAAGGGCGATGGCTCCAGTTTTGCGCTGGATATGGCGGCCAACGAGATCAAATGGTACGAGATTTGAAATTATGTGGGGAGTAATTTATGGATATTCGGACGATCAAGGAGCAGATTTGCGATGTCTGCCACAAGATGTGGCAGCTTGGCTGGGTAGCGGCCAACGACGGCAACGTGAGCGCGAAACTGGAGGACGGAACGTTTCTGGCGACGCCCACGGGCATGAGCAAGAGCTTCATCACACCGGAAAAGCTCATCCGCATCGACGCACGGGGCAATGTACTGGAGGCGGCCGAAGGGCTGCGCCCGTCCAGCGAGATCAAAATGCATCTGCGCTGCTATGAAAAGCGGGATGACGTGTGGAGCGTCATCCACGCGCACCCGCCCGGGGCCACGGGCTTTGCCGTTGCGCACCGCAGCATGGACATGTACAACATGATCGAGGACGTGGCGGCCATCGGCAGCGTGCCGCTGACACCCTACGGCACGCCCAGCACAAGCGAGGTGCCGGACGCCATCGAGCCGTATCTGGAGGAGCACGATGTGATGCTGCTGGAAAATCACGGCGCGCTGGCCGTGGGCGGTGACGTGGTGACGGCGTTCTACCGTATGGAAAGCCTGGAGCTTTGGGCCAAGATCACCATCAACGCGGTCATTCTGGGCGGCAGCTATGACATCAGCCGGGAAAACATCGATAAGCTGATCGATCTGCGCGGCTTTTACCGGGTGACGGGCCGCCATCCGGGCTACAAAAAATATCCGCGCCGTGAAAAAGGTGCGCCCACGGATACCTGAAAGGGGAAAAAGCATGCTGAAAAATATTCCGAAAATCGTCAGTCCGCAGCTTTTGAAGGTGCTCTGCGAGATGGGCCATGGCGATGAGATCGTGCTGGCGGACGGCAACTTTCCCGCCGAGAGCATGGGGAAGGGCGCCATTGTCGTGCGCGCGGACGGCCACGGCGTGGCGGAGCTTCTGGACGCAGTTTTGGCGCTGGTGCCGCTGGACCAGTATGCGGAGCAGCCGGCGGCACTGATGGAGGCCGTGCCGGGCGATCCGTGTGTCCCGGTGATCTGGGACGAATACAAGGCATTGTTGGACGCGCATGGGGAAGATTCACAGAGGATTCAGATGCTGGAACGCTTTGCCTTTTATGAGCGCGCCAAAAAAGCCTATGCCGTCGTTGCCACGGGCGAAACCGCCATCTATGCAAATATCCTGCTGAAAAAGGGCGTGGTACAATGAGCGGAAAAACAACTGTCCTTGCCTTTGATTTCGGAGCTTCCAGCGGCCGAGCCGTCAAAGCGGTGTACGACGGTGCGGCGCTTTCTTACGAAGAGGTGCACCGTTTTGAGAATTGCCCACGGGAAAAGGACGGACGCCTGCGCTGGGACTTTTCCGCACTGATGGATGAGGTGCGCACAGGGCTGGGAAAGGCGGGCGCGGTCGACAGCATCGGCTTCGATACCTGGGGTGTGGATTTTGGTCTGCTGGGCAAAAACGGAACATTGCTGGAAGACCCGGTGCACTACCGCGACGGCCGCACTGCCGGAATGGTGGAGCAGGCGTTGCGTACAATGGACGCCCGGACGCTCTATGGGGCAACGGGCAATCAGATCATGGCCATCAACACACTGTTCCAGCTGCTGGCCGTAAAAGAGCAAGCGCCGGAGGTGTGGCGCAGGGCGAAGCGGCTGCTGTTTATGCCGGACCTGTTCATCCATGCACTGTGCGGGGCGCAGGTGTGCGAGAGGACGATTGCCTCCACAAGCCAGATGCAGGACGCGCGCACCGGCGCATGGGACAGGGACGTGCTGGCCGCGTACCGTATTCCGGAAAGGCTGTTCGCGCCGTCCGTACCCAGCGGCACCGTGGTGGGTGCGCTTGAGAACGGCGCGAAGGTGGTGGCGGTGGCGGGCCATGATACCCAGTGCGCGGTGGCGGCATTGCCCACACAGGCGCGGGACACTGCGTTCCTTTCCTGTGGGACATGGAGCCTGCTGGGGTGCGAGCTGGACGCGCCGGTGCTCACGGAAGAGAGCATGCGGCTGGGCCTTTCCAACGAACTGGGGGCCAATGGCCGCGTGAACTATCTGAAGAACATCATCGGCCTGTGGCTCATCCAGGAGAGCCGCCGGGCGTGGCGGCGGCAGGGGCGGGAGTATTCCTATGCGGAGCTGGAGAGCCTTGCGCTCGAGGCCGCGCCGCTGCGCTGCTTCATCGACCCGGACGATCCGGCGTTTACGCCGCCGGGAGATATCCCGGCCCGCGTGCGGGAATACTGCGCGGCCACAGGGCAGTATGTACCGCAAACCGTGGGAGAGGTGATGCGCTGCATCTACGAAAGTTTGGCACTCAAATACCGGTTTGCGCTGGGCCAGCTGGAGGCGGCAACGGGCAGGCGCTTTGCGGCGCTGCACGTTCTGGGCGGCGGCGCAAAAGACGGCCTTTTGTGCCGCATGACAGCGGACGCTACGGGCCTGCGCACAGCAGCCGGCCCGGTGGAGGCCACGGCTTTGGGCAATATCCTCATCCAGCTTGTGGCGTTGGGCATGCTGCCGTCCATTGATGCGGGACGGCGGCTCATTGCAAAAACAGAACGTGTGACGGAATATCTGCCCGGAGACACGGCCGCATGGGACGCGGCCCATGTACGGTATGAGGACCTGCTGCGGCGCGGCGGGAAAACAGAAAAATAACAAAAGATAAGGGAGAGAATGAGATGTTGTATCCGAAAATCGGGATCCGCCCGGTCATCGACGGCCGCTGGGGCGGCGTGCGCGAAAGCCTGGAGAACCAGACCGTGACGATGGCGAACAATGCTGCGAAGCTCATCAGCGGAACGCTGCGTTACCCGGACGGCAAGCCGGTGGAGTGCGTCGTTGGCTGCACCACCATCGGCGGAGGCGCGGAGGCCGCGCGCGTAGCTGAGCAGTTCAGCACGCAGAACGTGGTGGCCACACTGTCCGTCACACCCTGCTGGTGCTACGGCACAGAGACGTTCGACATGGACCCGAAGACGATCAAGGCTGTGTGGGGCTTCAACGGAACCGAACGCCCGGGCGCGGTGTATCTGGCAGCCGTGATGGCAGCCCATGCCCAGCGGGGCCTGCCCGCATTTTCCATTTACGGGCACGACGTGCAGGACGCGTCGGATACGACGATCCCCGCCGACGTGGCCGAAAAGATCCTGCGTTTTGCGCGCTGCGCCGTGGCCGTGGGCTGGATGAAAAACAAGGCCTATGTGAACCTGGGCGGTGTCGCAATGGGCATTGCGGGCAGCTTCTGCGACGCGGAGCTGTTCCAGAAATATTTCGGGATGCGCGCCGAATGGGTGGATATGACGGAGATCGTGCGCCGCATCACGCTGGGAATTTACGATGCGGAGGAATACGAACGGGCGCTGGCCTGGGTAAAGGCCAATTGCCGCGAGGGCTTTGACTGCAACGCGGGCAAAAACCTGCCTGAGGTCATTACCAGGTCCAAGGTCGTGCCCGCGGACAAGGACTGGGAGTTCATCACCAAGATGACGATGGTGATGCGGGACATCCTGTACGGCAACCCGAAGCTGGACGAGCTGGGCTGGCACGAGGAAGCGCTGGGCCGCAACGCGGTGGCAGGCGGCTTCCAGGGGCAGCGCCAGTGGACAGACTGGCTGCCCAACGCGGATTTTTCCGAGGCCATCCTGGCCGGCACTTTCGATTGGAACGGCCCGAAAATGCCCACGCCCTTTGCAACGGAGAACGACACCTGCAACGGTGTGTCCATGCTGCTGGGCACGCTGGTCTCCAACACCGCGCCCTGCTTCCATGACGTGCGTACCTATTGGAGCCCCGAGGCCTGCGAGCGTGTGACAGGCCGGCGGCCGGAGGGAGTGGCAAAGGACGGATTCATCCACCTCATCAACTCGGGCGCGACAGCCCTGGACGGCAGCGGCGCGTGCCGGAACGAGGCGGGCGATAATGTGATGAAGCCCTTCTGGGAGATGAAAGACGAGGACATCAAGGCCTGTACGGACGCAACGGACTGGTGCCGCGCGAATTATGAGTATTTCCGCGGCGGCGGCTTCTCCAGCCATTTCCGCTGCAAGGCGGAGATGCCTGTCACCATGTTGCGCTACAACATCGTGGACGGCGTTGGCCCGGTGCTGCAGATCGCCGAGGGCTGGACGGCCAATCTGCCGGACGAGGTACACGATACCATTGATGTGCGTACAGACCGCACCTGGCCCACGACCTGGTTCGCACCGCGCCTGACGGGAGAGGGCGCGTTTAAGGACGTGTACAGTGTGATGGCGAACTGGGGCGCGAATCACGGCGTGACGGTGTACGGTCATGTGGGCGCAGACCTGATCACGCTGGCCAGCATGCTGCGCATCCCGGTGACCATGCACAACGTGCCGCAGGAAAAGGTGTATCGCCCTCATGCCTGGGCAAGCTTTGGCACACAGGACACACAGGCCGCGGATTACGCCGCGTGCAAGTTCTACGGTCCGCTGTATAAATAAGTATGTCAAAGAACGGCCGGTTCCGCGGGGAGCGGGCCGTTCGTTTTATTAGGGCAACACCGCACAATTCACGGCTGATGCCTTAAGGGTCGTCTCGCTTGCAGCTTTTCCGGCATCTGTCACAAAAATGCTCGCGAATACACAAAGTATTCGCTGCGCTTTTTGTTTAACCTGCCAAAAAATCTGCCGGCGCGATTCGACACTTAGAATTGTGCGGTGTTGCCCTTATTTTAAGGCTTCGGCCCGGACGGCCTTACGGTTCCTGCCCTCCGTTGAGCAGCGCGTTCAAATTGGCCAGCAGGTCGTCCGACAGCGCGGACCCCTGCTTTTGCTGGCCGCGCGGCGCAGTGAACACCGGAGGTTTCGCGGCAGCTCCCACAGACGGTGCAGAAAGCTCCTGCGCGCGCTGCATTTCCGGCTTCTTCTGCCCGGATACAGGCGCCGCCGGGGAAGCCTCCCCCTTCCGGGCCGCTGAAGCAGCGGCCGCTTCTCCCGCATCCGCCTTACTTCCCATCGGAGGGATGGGCGCGGAATAAGGGATGATCACAGGCTCTTCGGTGCGCGCGGGCGCAGGCTGCGCCTGCGGCGTGCCCGCCACCGCCGCGGCGGACGGCCTGGCATAGGGTCCCGACAACGGAACGCTGGGCGCGATCGGCGTGGGCTGCGGCACATAGGGCTGTTTCGCCTCCGTCCCACGCGGCGGCGGGGGCGGCGGCGTGTTCAAAATGCGGGCCGCCTCCGCGTCCGGTTCGATATAGGGCGCGGTATGGGGCGTATAGGGGTCAAACGGGGCAAACGGCATGGCACGCGGTGCATGCGGTTTTCCAAACGGGATCTGTGAGCCGGATTCCGGCGGCTCCTTCGGCGGCACCTGCGGGATCTCCACCTTCTGCACCACGGGCTGCGCCGGCGCTTCCGGAATATCATAAGGCGCATTGCCCGGCGCACCGCCGCGAGCCGCGTGCTGGACCGCGTCGTATTGCTCCTCCAGGACGGCGGGCCTGTCTCCCTGAGGCGTTACGTTACGCCCCGGCAGCGGCCTGCCATTCGTTGCGCGGTAGCGTGGGCGGGAGGCTTCAAAGGCCGGCGGCTGCAGCTCCTGCTGCGGTTCCTCTGCCGCGGGCGGCACAGAGGACGGCATGGGCGCCATGGGCTGCTGGACTGCAGCGTGCCGTCCGGCGGCCGCTGTCTGCGGGAGATCCGCCTCTCTCGCCTGCACAACGGCCGCTCCTCCGTCACGCCCCAGGGCGGGCGCTCGGTCAAACCGGTCGTCCCTCCGGGATGCATACAAAGGATAACCGCCCTCCGGCGCGGCCGCATAAGGCGCGCGATGGTCCGGGCCGCAGCGGCGCGCGTACTCCTGTTCCCGCAGCGCTTCATCGTAGCGTATGCGGCGCAGGGCCTCCTGACGAAGCCGTTCCTCTTCATAAAAACGGTCGCGCAGTTCATCTTCATAGCGCACGCGGCGCAGAGCGCTGTAATAGGCGTCTTCTTCCCTGCGGGCGCGCACATATCGGTCGTATTCGCTGTCCGGCGCAAAAGCGGGAACCGCCCCGTCCCGAACGCTCCGCCCCTCCCGTACAGGGTACGCCGCATGCTCCTGCACAGCGTATTCACGGGCCGGAGCGGGCTCCTGCGGCGCTGGGGGCGCTGCCGGTTGGGCCGGCTGCGGCTGTGCGGCGGGCGCATTTTCAGGGAAACGCTCCACCTGCGCGCCAAGCGAGGACAGGCTGCGCTCGGTATTGCCCAGCGCGGCAGTGATGCCGTCGGTGGCTTTCTGCAGATCGCCCGTCGCCGCCAGTATCTTGGCGTCCACCGCCGCAAGCTGCGCCTTCAGCACAGCGATGCTGGCCGCAATGCCGTCGGCGGACTCCGCCAGCCCCGCCTTCGCTTTACTCTTTTCCACCTTTGCTTGGGCCACAATGGCTGCGGCGTCCTCTTTCGCCTTTTCAATGTGCGCCGTCGCCTGAGCGTCAGCCGCGCGCAGAATGTCCCGCGCCTTGAGCTGCGCCTGCTGCAGCAGGGCCTGGTCGCCGCTGCTTTCCGAAGCGGACGCGTTCTGCCCGGCCGGCAGCGGCGCGCCGCGGCGTGTCAAAGCGCGCGTCAGATCGTCCACCGTTTCGCTCAGCCGCGCATTGTCGCTTTTCAGCGCGGCGTTTTCCTGCTCCCGGGCAAAGAGGCGGCTGCGCACCGCGGCGATCTCGTCGTTGGCCTTGTCCACCTCTGTGCGCAGCGCGGCAGCCTCTGCCACCGCGTCCTCCGCACGTTTTTTCTGGTTCTCCAGCTCGTTGAATACCTGCTTTGCCTTCTGCGCCAGTGTGCTTCCCTGCCGGCGCACGCCTGTCAGGTCTTTTTGGAGCGCGGCGATGGTGTCCTCCAGCGCCCGCGCTTTCTCCGCGTTTGCCGCGGAGATGCGCTCGATGTAAGACAGCACCTCCACCCGGTTAAAGCCGAAAAGCTCGGTATGAAATTCCGTCTCCGGGCCGGCGCCCGTCATGCCGTCCTGCTGTTTTTCCTCCAGTGTCTGCACACGCGCGCCTCCTTTCGTCTGTGCTGCGGCCGGGGCGCACGCAGCGCCATTCAGCCAAAAAAGCGGGGCTTAACGCCCCGCTTTTCCCAAGGTTGCTCAGTTGTTTCCGCGGTTGTTCAGCAGGCCGAGGATATCGTCGAAATAGCTGTTGTCGTCTTCCTCCACCGCGGGGGCGGGCTGCACCGGCTGCGTGGGAGCAACGGGCTGCACCGGCTGCGCCGGGGCCACGGGCGCAGTATCGTTCTTGAACGCTACCTGCACCTTGCCGCCGAACGTGGCCGCATTCTGCGGCACGTCCATGGGGTCGCTGCCCACAAGGCCCGCGTCAAAGCCTGTGGCGATGACGGTAATGCTCATCTCATCCTTCAGGTTCTCGTCGAACGCGGCGCCCCAGATGATGTTCGCTTCGGGGTGTGCGGAATTGGTGATGAGGCTGGCGGCCTTTTCCACATCGTCCAGGCCGATGTCCGGCGAGGAGGTGATGTTGATGATAACGCCGCGCGCGCCGGAAATGCTCGTCTCCAAAAGCGGGCTGGAAATGGCCGCGTTGGCCGCGTCCTCCGCCTTGTTCACGCCCTTGCCGGAACCAACGCCCATGTGCGCGTAACCCGCGTCCTTCATGATGCTGCGCACGTCCGCGAAGTCCAGGTTGATGAAAGCCGCCACATTGATCAGCGAGGAGATGCTCTCCACGCCCTGGCGCAGCACATTGTCGGCCGCTTCAAAAGCGTTCAGCAGCGTGATCTTTTCCTGGCTGATGAGCTTCAGGCGCTCGTTGGGGATGACGATGAGGGAATCCACACGCTCCAGCAGGCCGGCGATGCCGATCTCGGCCATGTTCATTTTGCGCTTGCCTTCAAAGGCAAAGGGCTTCGTGACGATGCCCACGGTAAGAATGCCAAGCTCCTTGGCCACTTCGGCCACCACAGGCGCGGCGCCCGTGCCCGTGCCGCCGCCCATACCGGCGGTGATGAAGGCCATCTGCGCGCCCTTGAGGGCGGTGGCGATCTCGTCGCGGCTCTCCTCCGCGCTGCGCTGGCCGATCTCGGGGTCGGCGCCCGCGCCGCGTCCCTTCGTCAGCTTCGCGCCAAGCTGCACCTTCTGTGTGGCTTTGGAGGCAAACAGCGCCTGCTGATCGGTATTCATGCTGATAAATTCAACACCGCGCAGGCCGCTTTGCACCATGCGGTTGACAGCGTTTCCGCCGCCGCCGCCCACGCCGATGACCTTGATGTTCGTTATATTCTGCAGTTCTTCATCGAGGATAAATGCCACGAGAATTCCCCCTAAAGACAATTTTGTACTATACACTAAGTATTAGGATACCAGATTTCAGATTTGATTTCAATAGCCATTCCAAGATTATGTAAAAATAAAGTATATATAGTCGGTTACGCCCGGTGCTCTCACAGCACGCCCGCGCGCCAGCGGGCGCGGCCAAGGCCGTCCTCCCCGCGGGAGCTCACGTCCAGAGTGCCCCGCTCTTCCTCGCCCAGGCTGTCGCTGGTCTGGCCGGGGGTCACCATTTCCCACGCCCATTTGATTTTATAATCCAGGTCGTTGGCGGTGCCCAGCACGATGCGGATGCGGTCCTGGTACAGGAAGCTCAGTTCCAGCGTGTTCGTCAGGTCCACCTCGCTGATGGGGCCCAGCCCCTGCGCCTGCGCCTTGGAAAGCACGGTCTGCAGGACGGACAGCTTGTCCTCCTCGGTAAATTTCACCGGCTGGCCCGGCGCGGGCGCGTCGGCCTGCGCGCCGTCGATGCGCACAAGCCCCGCGGGCGCCTCGGCGTCCACGCGCAGCACCTTGTAGCTTTGGCTCAGGACCGCCCAGCCCGCCGCGCTCTCCACGGTGCAGGTCTCCACCGCGGGCGTGGCTGTGATGACCACGGTGTCCGGCAGGCGGCGCTTGATCTCCACGCTCTCCAGATACGGCAGCGCCGCGGCGATGGCCTGCTGCGCCTCCGCCGTATTGAACCCGAACAGGTTTTCCCCCGCCGGCTGGCCGAAAGCCGCGACGATCTGGCTGTCGTCGTAGGCCAGCTGCCCGTCGGGAGATTCGACGGTGACTGTCTCGATCTTAAACAGCACGGCCGCCGAGATCAGGAACCCGGCCGCCAGCAGCACGGCGATCAGCACGCCCGCCAGAATGCCGCGCCGGACGCGGCGGCGGCGCGCTTCGCCCGGTGTGAGGGGGCGGGGCGGACGCTTTTTCCTCCGCTTTTTCCGGGCCTTTCCGCTTTTCCCCGGCGGCGGCCCGCCCGGCGTGCGGGCCGGGCCGGGCGAAGCGCTGTTTGCGCGGGGTTGGCGGGGCCTGTCCGTGCTCTGGTCGTACACGCCCGGGCGCGGCTTCAGCTCCGCCTCCTGTTCCGGCAGAGCGCGCCAGCGCGGCTCTTCCCGCTGAGGCGTACGGCGCACGTCCTGCTGCGGGCGCCGTTGTGCCTCGGCCTGTGCCTGGGAACGCGGCGGCCGGCCGTATATTTCCTCCCGGCCGCGGGCCTGCGGGCCCCCGTCGCGAGGCTGCCGCGGCTCCGGAATGCCCGCGCTGTTTCCGGCGGCCGGCGCGGTTCCCCGCCCCTGCTGCGGGGCCTGCGGCGCCGTATTCACGAACGGAGCCGCAGGACGGGCCGGGGAACCGGCGGGCACGCCGGAGGACGCCCCTGCCGATTTGTTATAATCGTACACGACTCGCCCGCCCGCGGGCTTGCGCGGCTGCCTGGGCACATCCGCATCGTATGTATACACGGGCCGCTGCGGCGCCTGGCGGCGCGGCTGCGGTTCGTTTTTTGGATAAACGGGTTTCTGCGGCGGCGTGCTGCGTGCCAAAACGCGCCACTCCTTTCTCATCAACGTCTTTGCGGCCCGGCGCCGCATGCAGCGGGAGCTCTTTTTGTTTCACCTGCCCCTGCCGCCGCACGGCCGTGCGGATGCGGACCGGCCGGTCCTTCTCCCCCGGCCCGGAGTTTTCTATTATCATAGCACGGTCCCGGCATTCCGGCAACCGCGCCCGCACGGTTCACCCCCAGCTGCGCGTGATGCGCGCCCCCAGCGGTGCAAGCAGCGCCGCAATGTCCTCGTAGCCGCGGCTGATATGCTCCGCGCCCATGACGCGGGTGCTGCCCTGTGCCTGCAGCGCGGCGATGACCAGCGCCGCCCCGCCGCGCAGGTCGGGCGCTTCCACGTCCGCTCCGTTCAGCAGGTCCATGCCGTGGACATGCAGCGTCCGGCCGCAAACATTCACGCTGGCACCCAGCCGCAAAAAGCCTTCGGCGCAGGCAAAACGGTTTTCAAAAATCGTGTCCGTCACACGGCTTTCCCCCTGCGCCCGCAGCAGCGCCGCCGCCATCAGGGGTGCCGCGTCCGTTGGGAACGATGGATACACGCCCGTATCCCACCCTCCCGCGGCGCGCAGAGCGCCCGAGCTTGCCAGCGCCACAGAGCTGTCCCCCGAGGCCGACACCATGCATCCGGCCCTGCGCAGGATGCGCAGCACCTCGGCCAGATGGGCGTTGCAGGTATTGGTGAGCAGCACCTCGCCGCCGCAGCCCGCCACAGCGCACAGCACGGTGGCCGCGGTAATGCGGTCCGGGCAGACGGCATGCTGCGTGCCCATCAGCAGCTCCCGGCCGCGGATGTGCAGCACCCGCGTGCCGACGCCTGTGATATCCGCGCCCGCGCCCTGCAAAAAGCGCGCCAGATCCGTCACCTCCGGCTCCACGGCCGCGCCGCGCAGCACCGTCTCTCCTCTGGCTGCGGCCGCCGCCATGAGAAGCGTCTCGGTGGCGCCCACACTGGGGAAGCGCAGGCAGATATCCGCGCCCGCAAGGCCGTCCGGCGCAGTGACCTCCAGCGCGCCGCCGTCCTTCTCCGTGATATGCGCCCCCATCTTCTCAAGGCCGGAAAGATGCATATCAATGGGCCGCGCGCCCAGGCGGCAGCCGCCGGGCGTATAGATGTCCGCGCGGCCCGTGCGGGCCAGCAGCGGCGCCAGATAGAACAGCGAGGAGCGCATCGCGCGCATCAGCGGCTCCGGCACTGCGCTGCCCGGAAATTCCGGCGGCGTAATGACGGCGCGCCCATTCTCCAGCAGGACCTTGCAGCCCACGCTTTGCAGGATGCGCGCCGAAGCCTCCACGTCGGACAGATGCGGCACGTCCGTGAGCGTCACCGTGCCGCGGCACAGCACCGACGCCGCCATGATGGGCAGCACACTGTTCTTTGCGCCGGGTATCCGCACCTCTCCAAAAAGGCCGCTGCCTCCGCTGATCGTCAAAATTTCCATATCCCGCACCCCGTTTCGTAGAATGGAGCCCAGTGTCCCAGACTGTAACCCATCCTATGCAAACAGGGCCGTTTGTGTTAAAAGCGCGCCGTTTACGCCGTGGTTTTCATCAATTGGTCCAGATTTTCGCAGATCTTATCCAGCGAATCCGGCTGGGCCAGCGCACGCGCTTTCGCCCCCATGAGCATCAATTCCGCAGGGTCCTTCGTCAGCTTGTCGACGATGCCGATGAGCTTCTCGCCCGTCAGCTCCTTTTCCTCAACCACAACGGCCGCGCCCAGCTTCTGCAGCTGCATGGCGTTGTGGTACTGGTGGTTTTCCGCCACGTTGGGCGACGGGATGAGCACCGAGGCGCGCCCCACGGCCGCGATCTCCGCCAGCGTCAGCGCGCCCGCCCGGCTGATGACCAGGTCCGCCGCGGCCAGCATCTCCGGCATGTTGTCGATGTACTCCCGGATGATGAACTTCGGGCTGTGGTCGATGCCCAGCCGCGCGGCAAGGGCTGCAAAATCCGCTTTTTCAATGCTGCCCGTCGCATGCACATGAAGGAAATCACGCTGCGCGATCTCCCATTTTGCCAAATCGGCCACGCGTTCGCCCAGCACCTGCGCGCCCAGGCTGCCGCCGAAGGAGATGATGACGGCCTGCCCCTCCTTCGCGCCCAGCGCGCGGCGTGCGGCGGGACGGTCCTGCCGGAACATCTCCTCCCGCACCGGGTTGCCCGTAACGACCGTCTTGTCCGGCGCACCCAGACGCTGCACGGCGTCGGGCATGGCCGCGAACACCAGGTCCACCTGCTTTGCCAGGATCTTGTTGGTCACGCCGGGGAAAGCGTTCTGCTCGTGAATGGCCGTGCGGATGCCCCTGCGGGCCGCGGCCTGCACCACCGGCCCGCTGACGTACCCGCCCGCGCCGATGACAAGGTCCGGCTTTACCTCCCGCAGGATGGCGCCGGCGCGCGGGCCGCTCAGCGCCAGGTGCCAAAGGGCAACCAGGTTCCGCGCGATGTTCTTCGGCGTCAGGCGGCGCTGGATGCCGTTCACCTCGATGGGATGGAACGCATAACCCGCCTTGGAGACAAGGCCGTACTCCATTCCCTTCTGCCGTCCGGCGAAGTGTATCTCCGCGTCCGGATGACGTTTTTTCAGCGCGCCCGCAATGGCGAGCGCCGGGTTGATGTGTCCGGCTGTGCCGCCGGCGGCGATCAATACACGCATAGGTACCTCCTGCTTTCGCGCAATACCGCACGGTTCCAGGCGCCGGGCCGCGCCGGAAAACTTTTCACCGGCGGTCTGCCCCCCGCTCAAAAAATAAAAATGCAGACGCGCGGCCCTGCCGCGCGCCGCTATACCTTCTCCGCGCCGCCCTGGCGGGAGACCGAAAGCACAACGCCCATCTCGCCCAGCAGCATCAACAGGGACGTGCCTCCGTAGGAAAAAAACGGCAGGCTGATGCCCGTGTTCGGAATGGTCTTCGTCACCACGGCGATATTCAGCACCGCCTGCAGCGTCACCTGCACGATAACGCCCACCACCAGCATGGAGCCGAATTTGTCTTTTGCGTGCCACGCCACATAAATGCCCCGCAGCAAAAGCGCCACAAAAAGGAAAATCACCAGCAGCGCGCCGATAAAGCCCAGCTCTTCACAGATGACGGAGAAAATAAAGTCGTTCTGCGGCTCGGGCAGGTACAGGTGTTTCTGCTTGGAGTTGCCGATGCCAAGGCCCGTCAGCCCGCCCGAGCCGATGGCGTACATGCTCTGGATGATCTGGTGGCCGTCGCCCTGGGCGTCCAGCCACGGGTTCTGCCAGCTTTCGATGCGGCTCATGGCATAGGGCACAAGGTCCGGCACCAGCACAACGGCGCCCGCCACGCCCGCCACAACGCCCGCGATGGCAAGGCCGAACCATACAAGCCCCGTGCCGCCCACAAACATCATCAGTCCCCCGATGCCCAAAATGAGCACCGTGCCTGAAAGATGCGGCTCCAGCAGCATCAGCCCCGCGATCACGCCGAGGATGACGACGAAGGGCAGCACGCCGTAGGCAAAGGTCTTCATGCGCTTATGGTTGATGGAAATGATGTGCGCGAACAGCACGATGACCGCGAACTTCGCCACCTCCGAGGGCTGCAGATTGCCGCCGATGGGCAGGAATATCCACCGCTTCGCGCCGTTCAGCTCCGGCATGAAGAGCACGACGATGAGCAGTACGACCGTGACGGCCATGATGGGCCACGCAAATTTGTGGAAGATGTGGTAATCCACGTGGGACGCGACGAACATCACGACCACGCCCACCGCGGCGAACAGCGCCTGCTGGCGGATGAAGTGGAAGCTGTCGCCCTTGAAGCGGTAATACGCCGTGGCATAGCTGGCGCTGAACAGCATCACCAGCCCGAACACCACCAGCGTCAGCACGATGATGGCCAGCGGCCAGTCCAGCGGCGGCTGGCTGAGCAGCCGGATGCGGGCCTCGGACTTGCGTTTTAACTTTTTGGCTGCTTCTGGCATCGGGAACCTCCGAAGATACAAAATTGCCCGCGCCGGCCGCATCGGCACAGGCTGCTTATTGGGGAATCAGGATACGTAGACAAAAATACCGCCCAGCACCACGCCCACCAGCGTGATGAAGCTGAACACGGAGACGATCTTCACCTCGCTCCACCCGCACATTTCAAAGTGGTGGTGGATGGGGCTCATTTTAAAAATACGCTTGCCGTGGGTCAGCTTGAAATATGTTACCTGCAGCATCACGCTGAACGCCTCGATCAGGTAGATAACACCCATGAAAAGGAGCAGCTCCGGCCGGCCGATGCCGTAAGCCACGGCCACCACCGCGCCCCCCAGGAACATACTGCCCGTATCGCCCATAAACGTTTTGGCCGGGTAAAAGTTCCACGCAAGGAAGCCCGCGCAGCCGCCCGCCACGGCCGCGGCAAACAGCGCCATGGTAGTGTTTCCCAAAAGGCTGGCGATAAACATGAAGCCCATCATTACAACAAAGGTGACGCTGGACGCCAGCCCGTCGATGCCGTCCGTCAGGTTGACGGCGTTCACCATGCCGATGATGAGGAGGAACGAGAGGACGTAAAAGAACCAGCCGAAGTCCACCGCGCCCAGCAGCGGCAGCGTCACGATGGTGGACAGCGTTCCGTTGAGATACAGCGAGGAAAGGTACGCCCCGGTGATGAGCACCTGCGCCACGATCTTATAGCGCGCCATCAGGCCCAGGTTGCGCTTTTTCACCACCTTGATATAGTCGTCCACAAAGCCCACCAGGCCGAAGGCGTAAGCCGTCAGCACGCCGATGAACAGCGAGACGCTGGTGCCGGAAAGCCAGCCCCCCAGCAGGCTGGGCACGCTGAGCGCCAGAACCGTATAGCCCAGCACCACGCCCACAAGGACACCCAGGTAAAACGTCAAACCGCCCATGGTAGGCGTGCCGTTTTTGCCCTGGTGCCAGGTGGGGCCGATCTCCTTGATGGTCTGGCCGAAGTGAAGCCTGCGCAGCGCGGGGATGATCAGCAGGCCGGAGGCCGCTGTGATCGCCAGCGCGCCGAAGGCCGCCGCCATAAGGGCATATTTTTCCATAATTTACACGCTCCCGGTAATTTTTGCGCGGCCGCGCCGCGTCCCGGCCCGATGCGCACGGTCTTTCCGCTGGGCACCCGGCTTTCTTTTATTTTCAGGCAATGCCGCACAATTCCAGGTGTTGAATCGCGCCGGCAGATTTTTTTGGCAGTTTAAACAAAAAACGCAGCGAATACTTTGCGCATTTGCGAGGCTTTTTGTGACAACTGCCGGAAAATATGCAAGCGGGGCGACACTTAAGGCGTCAGCCATGAATTGTGCGGTGCTGCCTTTAATCCCTGGGCACGGCTTTGTAAAACCCGTCCAGAATCGTCTCGAACGCCATGCCGTGGCTGGCCTTCACCAAAACCGCGTCGCCCGGGCGGCAGTACGCCGTAAGGCGGGCCAGCGCTTCGTCCTTGTCCCTGCAATGCACCGCGTTCGCGCCCAGTGCGGCGGCGCTGTCGCGGCCGGTCCGCATGGCCCCGCCCACGGTCAGCAGCAGGTCCACACCGCAGCGCGCCGCCAGCGCGCCCACCTCGGCGTGAGCCTGCCGGGTGATGGCGCCCAGCTCGAACATATCGCCCAGCACCGCGACCCTCCGTCCCCGGACAGGATATTCCTTCAGCGTCAGCAGCGCGGCGCGCATGCTGTCGGGGTTCGCGTTGTAGCAGTCCTCGATGACCGTCACGCCGCCGTGCTCCACCACATGCTGGCGGTGGCCCGTCGTTTGATAATTCGCCAGCGCCGCGGCCGCAGCGGCCGGTGCAAGGCCCAGGCGCGTGGCCAGCGCATAAGCCGAAAGCGCGTTGCGCACATTGTGCAGGCCCATGGCCGGGATATACGCGGGCAGGCTTCCGTGCGCCTTGTCCGCGATGGTGAACCGCGTGCCCTCCGCCCCGGAAACGATATCCAGCGCCCGCACGTCCGCGTCCGGGTTTTCAACGGCGAACAGCACCTTCTCAAGGTCCGGCCGGACGGCCGCGCCGGGCAGATAATCGTCGTCGCCGTTCACCACCAGCGGCGCGCCCTGCGGCAGCCCCTCGCAGATCTCCAGCTTTGCCCTGAGGATATTTTCCCGCGTGCCCAGCTGCTCCAGATGGGAGCGCCCGATGCAGGTGATGACAGCGCCCGCAGGCTTTGCCGCCAGCGTCAGCTTCCGGATCTCGCCCAGGCCCTGCATGCCCATCTCCACCACGGCGTACTCCACGCTTTTGTCCAGGCGGAACAGCGTGTTCGGCATGCCGATCTCGTTGTTCTGGTTGCCCTCGGTCCTGAGCGTTTTGCCGAAAGCCGAAAATACCGCGTAACAGAACTCTTTTGTCGTCGTTTTGCCCACGCTGCCTGTCACGCCCGCCAGCAGCGGGCTGTACAGCGCGCGGTAGTTCGCGCCCAGCCGGATCATCGCATCCAGCGCGTCCGGCACCTGCACGCATTTCTCCGGCGGCACGCCCGGCACCGGGCGCTGCACCACAACGCCCGCCGCTCCGGCCTCCAGCGCCCGGAGCGCGTAATCGTGGCCGTCCACGCGCTCGCCCCGGATGCACACGAACAGGCTCCCCGGCCCGGCCTCCCGGCTGTCCGTCACCACCGACGCGATCTCCGGGTCCCCTGCCAGGGCGCCCAGCCCCCGCAGCAGCACACTCGACAAAACAGGCTGCATATACAATCCTCCATGCTCTGAATACTCGCCGGGCGGCGTCAGGCTTTGTCCAGCCCTTTGCGCTCCAGCCACTCGCGGACGATCCTGTGTTCGTCCAGATAAATGGTTACCCCGTCGATGACCTGGTAATCCTCGTGGCCCTTTCCGCACAGCGCCAGCACATCGCCCGGGCGCAGCATATCCAGCGCCCGGTTCACAGCCGTGCGCCGCTCCACCTCCACGATGTACGGCTTGCCCGAAGCGGCCAGCACCGGCTCGGCGTCCTTTATTATAGCACAAGGATCTTCCTTGCGGGGATTATCCGACGTTAAAACTGCAAAATCAGCATATTTCACCACGGCTTCGCTCATCAGCGGGCGTTTTTTTGCATCGCGCTCGCCCGCGCAGCCATACAGCACCACCAGCCGCCCCTCCACGAAAGGCGCAACGCCCGCGAGCACCTTTTCAATGGCGTCGCCCGTGTGGGCATAGTCGCACAGGATGGTGAACGCGCCGTGATACAGCACCTCGCACCGGCCGCGCACCCCGCGGGAGGCCGAAAGCGCGGCCGCGGCGTCCCGCGCGGGGATGCCCAGCGCAATGGCCGCGGCCGCCGCCGCCAGCGCGTTGTGCACCGAGTAATCCCCGGGCATGGGGAAATCGATGCGCTGGATGAAGCCGCGGCCCACCATCTCGAACTTCACGCCCGAGGCCGAGAGCCGGATGTTGCGGGCGGTGTAATCCGCCGCGTCGTCGCCCGCGGAAAAGGTGATGCGCTCCGGCCCCCGCACCTCGTCCAGCAGGCGGCGGCCGTAGCTGTCGTCCAGGTTCACCACCATGTGCTTCACCTGGCTGAACAGGCTTTTCTTTGCGGCGAAATAGTTTTCAAAGGTCTTGTGATAATCCAGATGATCCTGCGTCAGGTTCGTGAACACGCCCACCTCAAAGGTAAGGCCCCACAGCCGCAGCTGGTCCAGCGCCTGGCTGCTGGCTTCCATTACCGCGAACGTGCAGCCCGCCAGCACCATGCGGCTGAACAGCGCGTTCAGGTCCCACGGCTCGGGCGTGGTATATTTTGCGGGCACGTCCATGGCGTCGATCTCGGTGTGGATGGTGCCAATGAGCCCCGCTTTGCAGCCCGCCTGCTCCAGCGTCTGCTTGATGAGCGTGGTGACGGTGGTTTTTCCGTTGGTGCCCGTGACGGCCACCAGCCGCAGCTTTTCGGCGGGACGGCCGAAAAAATTCTGGCACAGCTGCGCGTATGCCTTGCGGCCGGAGGCCACCTGCACCTCGCCGGGCAGGCCCAGCGGACGCTCGGTGACGATGCACACGGCGCCCGCCTCCAGCGCCTTGCGCGCGTGGTCGTGCCCGTCGGTCGTCATGCCCCTGGCGCACACGAACACCGCGCCCGGGCAGGCCCGGCGGGAATCCTGCGTGACGAGCAACGCCTCGCCCTGCGGCAGCGTGCCGGTATACGGCACGCCGCTGAACAATACCTGTAACTCCATGGATGCACTCCCCTTTCGTGCCGCGCCGCGCGGCCCGCCGCCCTGACGCGGCCTGTTAATCCAGAACGGTGGTATCGTGGAACGTCACCTCGATGACGGACCCGATCTCCACCTGCGTATCGGCCGCGATGTCCTGCTCTGTGACCACGATGGTCTTGCCGCCGCCCGTTACGCCCTTTTCGCTGACGTTCAGGCCCAGCGATTTCAGCGTGGCGCACGCCGCGTCGTAGCTCATATCCGTCAGGTTCGGCACCGTGACAAGGTCGCCGCCGCTCTCGGAACGGTCCTCCGAATACAGGATGATCGTGGACTGGCGCGGCACGATGGTGCCCGCCGCCGGGTACTGATACAGAACGGTATCGCCTGTGGCGCGCTCGATGTCCACATTGAAGCCGGATTCGCGCAGCTTGCCGGCGGCGGCGTTCACACTGGAGCCTGCCACGTTGGGCACCGCCGTCTCCACCTTTGCCAGCTCCGCCTCGGTGTACTCCTTGGGCACCCCCAGCGTCTGGAGCGCCTCGTCCAGCACACTTTGCACCACGGGCGCGGCCAGACGGCCGCCGTAATAGGTCCCCTGTTCGTCGTGCGGCGTGTCCAGCATCACCAGCACCGCGATCTGCGGGTCGTCCCCGGGCGCGAAGCCCCAGTAAGAGGAATAATAGGTCTGCTCTTCGTCCTTCAGCGCCTGCTTGCGCTGGCTGGTGCCGGATTTGCCGCCCGCCTTATAGCCGGCCACGTAGCCCGTCTTGTTGCCGCCGATCAGCGTCTTGCCGTCCGCAGCCGTCATATTTACGCTTCTCGTCAGCAGCTCGCGCATGGTGGCGCTTGTCTCGGCCGAGAGCACCTGCCGCTTCACTTCCGGCTCCACGTTTTCAATGATATTCCCGTCCGCGTCCAGCACCTGCTTCACCACGTGCGGCTGTACCAGATATCCGCCGTTGATGACGGCGCAGGCCGCTGTGATCATCTGGATGGGCGTGGTGGACGTCGTCTGGCCGAAGGCGGAGGAGGCCAGCTCCACGGGCCCCATTCTTTCCAGCGGGACGTACTGTGTCGTCCCCTCGTCGTCCATGTCGACGCCCGTTTTCTCGTAGAAGCCGAAGGCCTGCATATAATTGCAGAACGTCTCCGCCCCCATCATCTGCCCCAGCGTGACATAGTAGGGGTTGCACGAGCCGTCCAGGCCGCCGAAGAAGTCCAGCGTGCCGTGGTTGGTGTGCGCGCACCGCATCGTGCGGCCCGCCACGGTGATGGAGCCCTTGCAGGTGTACGAGGTGTTCAGGTTCGCCGCGCCGGAGTCCAGCGCAGCCGAAGCCGTGATGACCTTGAACACCGAGCCGGGGTAGTACAGGTCGGCCACCGCCTTGTTGCGCCATTGCGCCCACTGCGCGGTATATTTCGCGTCCGCCCGTTCGTTTTCATCCGCAATGGCCGCGATCTGTGCCGCCAGCGCCTCGTCCGCAATGGTGTAAGGGTCCTGCAGGTTGTAGTCCGGCATCGTCGCCATGGCCAGGATCGCCCCCGTGTTCACGTCCATCACGATGCCCACCGCGCGGTTTTCCACATGATACTGGTCCACGGCGTTCTGCAGGTATTTTTCCAATGTGCTCTGGATGCTGGCGTTCAGCGTCAGCACCAGGCCGTTGCCGTCCTCGGCGTCATAGGCCGCCTCGTAGGTGCCGTTTGGCAAATCGTACCCCCAGGCGTTCTTCATGCCCACCACGCGCCCGGCGGTGCCCTTGAGCGTATCGTTGTAATAGCTCTCGATGCCCAGCACGCCGTCGCCGTCCGCGTTCACAAAGCCGATGATCGTGGAGGCCAGCGTCTGGTAGGGATAATAACGCTTCGCGTCCTGCACCAGGCTGATGCCCGCGACAGGAGTATCTTTTCCCTTGTCCGATGCGTTATACTCGGTGATCCAGGCCGTGATGGCGTCCGCCACCGGCTTTTCGATCTGCCGCTTGATGAGCTGATAGTTGCTTTCGCTCTTCTGCAGCTTCTCCAAAATGCTCTGGGCGTCCAGCTCCAGCAGCTCGGCCAGCTTTACGGCAACGTCGTTGATATTCGTGCCGCTTTTGGCCATGTCCCGGGGCGAGGCGACCACCGTCCACACCTTGTTGCTGCGGGCCAGCACCTTCATATCGGAATCGTAGATAACGCCGCGGTTGGGCGTGATGGTCTCGTCCGCAAGCTGCTGGTTTTCGGCGCGGGCGGCCAGTTCGTCGTGCTGCACGATTTGAAGCTGGTACAGGTTGTATACAACGGCCCCAAAGCCCACCAGCACGAACAGCGCGGCCAGCACGATGGCGCGCGTGCGCATGCTGCGGGACACCGCGCTCTTGGGCGCCTTCGCCGTGTCCTGCGGCGGTACGTTCTTTCGATTGTGTTCCGGCTGTTTTTTCATCTCTGCCTCCCGGGATATCGCTGTTGTCAAAGGGCGCGGGCCAGCCGCGCAAACGGTCGAACGCGGGCATAAAAAGAATTATCACCGGCTTTTCCCGCACGAACGGCTCGGCAGAGGAAGAAAGGCGGTGATAATACTTATTGATTCAGGGCGTGAGGTATTCCATAAAGCTGGCCACCGTCTGCGATATCTCGCCCGCCAGGCGGGCCAGCCCGGTGTCCGAGCGCTCCACCTTGTTCTCCTGCCCGGTGGTCACATACGTCACCTGTGAGCGGTCCATCTTTACCATTTTCAGCGTATTCGTTGCATATTCCTGCACCGCCGAAAGGTTCGTTTTCATTTCCATCTCGCCCGCCAGGTATGTATACTCGCTCTGAAGGTCGGCCAGGGTGTCCTCCTGCGTGCGGATCTGGGCCGAAAGCTCAGTGGACTGCACCTGCGAGTACAGCACGCTGCAAACCAGCGCCAGAAACACGGAAGCGAACGCCACGGCTTTGATCCATTTTAAATTGTACCGCGCCAGCCCCCGTTTGGGCTTTGGCTGCCCGGCCACGCGCAGACGCGGCTTTTGCTCCCGCGGAGCGAACCGCTCAAGGTCGTACGCTGCATTCGTCTGCATGGCGTCCTCTCTCCTTTCTTTTTTGTTTCAAGGCAATACCGTACAATTCTAAGCGTCGAATCGCGCCGGCCGGTTTTTTGGCAGGTCAAACAAAAAGCGCAGCGAATACTTTGTGTATTCGCGAGCATTTTTGTGACGGCTGCCGAAAAATCTGCAAGCGAGGCGGCGCTTAAGGCTTCAGCCGTGAATTGTGCGGCGTTGCCTCAAATATGCAATGCGGCCTCGGCCGCGTTACAGCTTTTCCAGTATGCGCAGCTTTGCGCTGCGCGCACGGCGGTTTTCCGCCTGTTCCCCGGCGGCTGCCTCAACGGGCTTTTTGGTAATGAGCTTTGCCCTGGCCTTCCCGCCGCATACGCACACCGGGAACTCCGGCGGGCAGGTGCAGGCCGTGGCCCACTGGCGGAACCGCTGCTTGACGAGCCTGTCCTCCAGGGAATGGAACGTGATGACGCACATGCGCCCGCCCGGCTTCAGTGCGGCAAACAGCACGTCCAGCCCTTCACTCAGTGCGTCCAGCTCACCGTTCACGGCGATGCGCAGCGCCTGGAAGGTGCGGCGCGCGGGGTTTTTGTCCTTGCGGCGCACCGCGGGCGGCAGCGCCGAGGCGACGGCCTGCACCAGCTGCGCCGTCGTTTCAATGGGCGCGGCGGCGCGGGCGCTTTCGATCTTCCCGGCGATCTGCCAGGCATACGGCCCCTCGCCGTATTCCTTGAGGATACGGCACAATTCCGCGCGGGAGGCGGTGTTCACAAGGTCGGCGGCCGTGGGGCCGCTCTGGCTCATGCGCATGTCCAGCGGCGCGTCGCCCTGATACGAAAAGCCGCGCGAGACCTCGTCCAGCTGGTGTGAGGAAACCCCCAGGTCCAGCAGCACGCCGTCCAGCCCGTCCACGCCAAGCTGGGCCAGCGCCCTGTCCGCATAGCGGAAATTGCTCTGCACCACCGTGGCGGGCAGCCCTTCCAGGCGCTGCGACGCGGCGGCCACGGCGTCGGGGTCCTGGTCCAGCGCGATGAGGCGGCCGGTCGTGAGGCGCGCGGCGATCTCTTTTGAATGCCCTGCCCCGCCCGCGGTGCCGTCGAGATAAATGCCGTCCGGCCGGATGGCAAGGCCGTCGATGCATTCCGCGAGGAGGACAGGGATGTGATGAAAACTCATGGCTTAAAACTCCAATTCTTCCATGGCGGCGGCGATGGGCCCGCTGCGCAGGCGCTCGTTCATCTGCTGCCAGGCCTGCGTGTTCCATATCTCGGCATGGCGGCCCACGCCGATGACCGTAACGTCCTTTTCCAGCTTCGCATGCTGGCGCAGGTTGGCGGGCAGCAGGATGCGCCCCTGCTTGTCCGGCGACGCCTCCACGGCGGTGGCGTACAGAAAGCGCTGCACGTCACGGGATTTCACCATGCTTTTTTCGGACAGAAGTGCGGAAATGCGCTCCCATTCGTCTTCCGGAAACGCCACCAGACAGTCGTCCAGCCAGCGGGTGACGATGAAAGTGCCGCCCATGGCCTCGCGGAATTTGGGCGGGAAATTGAGCCTCCCCTTGTCGTCGATGGCATAGCTGTACTCGCCGATCAGCATTTCCAGCCACCACCTTCCCGGCACATGGGGGAGTTCCCCCACTTTTACCCACTTTGCCCCACTTCTGTTTCAATTATAAGGGGCGTCCCTGTAAAAATCAACCCTTTTTCTGTGAAAGTTTTCGACGCCGAACCGTTTTTGACCGTGTCGAAACACGTCTCCGGGCGTATCTTCTTTGGGAACCGCAGCGTTTCTCCGCACGGGCGCGCGAAAGACACGTTGGCGGGCGTTTTGCCGGCGTGCAAACGGACAAACGCAAAAAAGGCGGGCACCTGAAAAGGTGCCCGCCCCAGCCTGTCGAAAAAGATAAAAAAACGTTTGCCCGCCCGGACGTGCGCCGGGCGGGCAAATACCTCTACAGTGCAAAAGGCAATTTTGTGTGCGAAGTGCGCGAAATTGCCCTTTTGTGCGCCGGAAAGGAGAACTGAGGGAAACCGGAAACCGGCTGCGCAGCACAAAGCGTCCGGTGTCCCTCAGAGGTTGGCGGCAAAACCGCCCGGGACGCTTTTATAAAGGCCGGCTGCGCTTTCGCACAAAGCTCAGTCCTCGTACTCTTCGCTTTCCTCGTAGGATTCGGTGGGCGTGTCTGAATAAACCAGCCCAAAAATCTGTTTGAGGTTGTCCATAAAAGAAGTGATCGAAGTCGTCATAAATTCCACACGCCCTTTCCGCATATTTTCCGTCGGCTGCGCCTTTGGCGCCGCCGTCCACGCTTCAATCCGGGACACTGCTTTTTGTGCCCTCTGCTTAGTATACGACGCAGAGGGCCAAAATGTTGCAGTTTTCAGGAAAAATATTTGTAAATTTAAGGGTTTTGCGGGAAAGAATGGCAAACTGTAATTTTTTTGTAAGAATCCAGCGAAAAAGCCGAATAAACGGAAACAAAGTCAACCTGTTTTTTCGCGCTTACTTCACCAGGCGGCGGGCGTTTTCGGCAATGTTCTCCGCTGTCAGGCCGTAGTCTGCAAACAGCTCCGCGGGCGTGCCGGACTGGCCGAACCGGTCCTCGATGCCCACGCGCGCGAATTTGGCGCCGGACCTGCCCGCCAGCACCTCGGCCACCGCGGAGCCCAGCCCGCCGATGACGGAATGCTCCTCGGCCGTCACAACGGCGCCGCATTTTTCAGCCACGGACAAAACCGCATCCTCGTCCAGCGGCTTCACCGTGTGCATGTTCACCACAGTGGCCCGGATGCCCTCCGCCGCCAGCAGGTCGGCGGCCTTCAGCGCCTCGGCCACCATCAGGCCCATGGCGATGATGGCCACGTCGCCGCCCTCGCGCATGATGTTCGCCTTTCCGGGCACAAAGGGCGTGCTCTCGTCGGTGAAGCATTCGCACACCGGGCGCGCCACGCGGATATACACCGGGCCTTCGATGGCCGCGGCCGCGCGCACGGCCTTGCGCACCTCAACGGCGTCGCAGGGCACGAAGATCGTCATATTGGGCATCACGCGCATCAGGGCGATGTCCTCTATGCTCTGGTGGCTGCCGCCGTCCTCGCCCACGCACAGGCCGGAATGGGAAAAGCCGAACTTCACATTGGCGTTCACATACGCGATGGAATTGCGGATCTGCTCGTAAGCGCGGCCCGCGCCGAACAGCGCGAACGTGCTGATGAAGGGGATCAGCCCCTCGTGGGCAAAGCCCGCGGCCGCGCAGGCCATGTTGGCCTCGGCGATGCCGAAATCAAAAAAGCGGTCCGGATACACCGCGGAAAAGCGGTTGGTCATGGTGGCGTTGGAAAGGTCCGCGTCCAGCACGACGATCTTGTCGTTCTCCGCGCCCAGCTCGGCCAGCGCCTCGCCGTAGGCAATACGCAGGGATTTGCTCTCAGCCATTGTCGGATACCCCCAGTTCTTTCATCGCTTGCTCATACTGCTCCTTGTTCGGCGCCTTGCCGTGCCAGCCCACCTGGTCTTCCATGAAGGACACGCCGTGGCCCTTGTGCGTTTCACAGCAGACAAACAGCGGCTTGCCCGGGTGCGGCGTGTTCACCGCCTCCACAACGGCGCCGACGTCGTGGCCGTCCACTTTTACGCACGCGAAGCCGAAGGCCTCGTATTTGGCCATCATATCGCCCACGCCCATCACTTCGTCATTGGTGCCGTCAATTTGCAGGCCGTTGTGGTCCAGCAGAACGGTAAGGTTGTCCAGCTTATAGTGGGCGGCGGACATGGCGGCCTCCCACACCAGGCCCTCCTGGCTCTCGCCGTCGCCGGTGATGACGAACACGCGGTGGCTCTCGCCTTTATACTTTGCGGCAAGCGCCATGCCGCCGGCAATGGAAACGCCCTGGCCCAGCGAGCCGGTGTTGGCGTCCACACCCGGGGTCTTGCGCATATCGGGATGGCCCTGCAGATGGCTGTGGAACTTGCGCAGCGTCCAGAGGTCCTCCCGCGGGAAATACCCCTTGTCCGCCAGAACGGCATACAGCGCGGGGCAGGCATGGCCCTTACTGAGCACGAAGCGGTCCCGTTCTTCCCAGCCCGGGTTGGAGGGGTCCACCTTCATTATATTATAATAGAGCGCCATCAGCATCTCCACGCAAGACAGCGAGCCGCCCGGATGGCCGGATTTTGCGAGATACGTCATCTTCACGATGTCGGCCCGCAGCTGCTTTGCTTTTTCCTGTTGCAATGCAAGTTCCATTTTCTGATCCTCCGTTCTTTATTTTCACACGGTTCCGCCTAACAGTTTATCGCGTCACGGCCCATGCCGTCAAGCGGTTGAAGATTTTTTCATGAAATATGCTTTTTCTTCAAAAATACCCTTGACAACTCCGGTCGTCTTATTGTAAAATATCCAAGCAGTGTCCCGATCGTGGCTTACATTTGCGCCCATAGCTCAGGTGGATAGAGCAACTGCCTTCTAAGCAGTGGGCCAGGGGTTCGAGTCCCTTTGGGCGCACCAAATATGGTGGGTGTAGTTCAGTTGGTAGAGCGCCAGATTGTGGTTCTGGTTGTCGTGGGTTCGAGTCCCATCTCCCACCCCATTTAAAATCAGGAACGGCAAATTCGCATGCGGATTTGCCGTTCTGCAATAATGGGCCATCGCCAAGTGGTAAGGCACGGGACTTTGACTCCCGCATTCCGCTGGTTCGAATCCAGCTGGCCCAACCAGCCAAAAGACCGCAAAGAACGTTGATTCTTTGCGGTCTTTTGGCATTGGCGGCTCATACGCCCGCTGCGCCGCCTTCTTGTTTTTTCATCCGCCAAGGCGGCCCGGCTTTTCCAAGGCGCGCCTTGGCGCGCGGCGCCTCCTTGTAAGCACAACCGGCAAAAAATTTTCGTGTCGAAGGCTTTACATTCCCGCAAACAACTGCTATACTGAAACCAGTTCTTATACCATACCAAGAACTGTTATGGTTGCTATGATAAGGTCTTAGCACCGTAAAGCTCTGACGCCTCGCTTTCAGCGGGGCGTCATCTTTTTTGCCCAAAAAACACGGATATTTTTATCCACTGTGCTGATTGACGGCTGCAACGTAATTCGGTCATGATATAAATGGAAGCGTAAAAAGCAGGACCTTTTCATGCAAATGCTGGTGAAAGAGGCGGTAATATGAAAAACACATTGTATGGCATCGGGCTGGACATCGGCGTGGCGTCTGTCGGCTGGGCCGTCGTCGGTTTGAACGGCACGGGCGAACCTGTTGGACTGCACCGTCTGGGTGTACGCATTTTCGACAAGGCCGAGCAGCCCAAGACGGGCGAAAGCCTTGCCGCGCCGCGGCGCATGGCGCGCGGGATGCGCCGCCGTCTGCGCCGCAAGGCGCTGCGCCGTGCGGACGTTTACGCCCTGCTGGAACGCAGCGGCCTTTCCACCCGGGAAGCGCTCGCGCAAATGTTTGAAGCGGGCGGCCTGGAAGACATCTATGCGCTGCGCACGCGCGCGTTGGACGAGCCCGTCGGCAAGGCCGAATTTTCGCGCATTTTGCTGCACCTTGCCCAGCGCCGCGGGTTTAAAAGCAACCGCCGAACCGCCTCGGACGGCGAGGATGGGCGGCTTCTGGCCGCTGTGAACGAAAACCGCCGGCGCATGGCCCAGGGCGGCTGGCGCACCGTGGGCGAAATGCTGTACCGGCACGAGGCTTTCGCGCTTCACAAGCGCAATAAGGCTGACGATTACCTTTCCACCGTCGGGCGGGACATGGTGGCAGAGGAAGCCTCGCTGCTGTTCCAGCGCCAGCGCGAGCTGGGCTGCGCTTGGGCCACGCCGGAGCTGCAGGCAGAATACCTTTCCATCCTTCTGCGCCAGCGTTCGTTCGATGAAGGGCCGGGCGGCGACAGCCCCTACGGAGGCAACCAGGTGGAAAAAATGGTGGGCCGCTGCACATTCGAGCCGGATGAGCCGCGCGCGGCAAAAGCCGCCTATTCGTTTGAATACTTTTCGCTGCTGCAAAAAATCAACCACATCCGCCTTGCGGAAAACGGCGAAACGCGCCCACTGACGCAGCCGCAGCGGCAACAGCTTCTCTCGCTGGCGCACAAAACCCCGGACATGAGCCTTGCCCGCATTCGCAAGGAGCTGGCGCTCCCGGAAACGGTGCAATTCAACGGCGTGCGCTGCCGGGCAAACGAAACGCTTGAAGAGAGCGAAAAAAAGGAAAAGTTCGCCTGCCTGCCCGCATACCACAAAATGCGCAAGGCGCTGGACGGCGTTGTAAAGGGCCGTATTTCCTCCCTGAGCATTTCCCAACGCGACGCGGCCGCCACCGCGCTTTCCCTTTACAAAAACGAGGACACGCTGCGCGCAAAGCTGACGGAGGCCGGTTTCCAAGCACCCGAGATCGACGCGCTGGCGGGCCTTACGGGCTTTTCAAAATTCGGCCACCTTTCACTGAAGGCCTGCAGAAAATTGATCCCGCATCTGGAGCAGGGGCTGACCTACGACCAGGCCTGCAGTGCCGCCGGGTACGATTTCAAGGGCCACGGCGCAGGTGAGCGGGCCTTTACATTGCCTGCCGCCGCCCCGGAAATGGAGCAGATCACAAGCCCCGTGGTGCGCCGCGCCGTTGCGCAGACGATCAAAGTGGTGAACGGTATCATCCGCGAGATGGACGCAAGCCCCGCATGGGTGCGCATAGAGCTTGCGCGCGAGCTGAGCAAAACTTTCGGCGAACGGCAGGAGATGGACCGCTCCATGCGCGAAAACGCCGCAAAAAACGAGCGCCTGATGCAGGAGCTGCGCGATACGTTCCACCTGCTCTCCCCCACCGGGCAGGACCTTGTAAAATACCGCCTCTGGAAAGAGCAGGACGGCGTGTGCGCCTATTCGCTGCAGCGTCTGGACGTGGAACAGCTGTTTGAGCCGGGCTATGTGGACGTGGACCACATTGTGCCGTACAGCCTCAGCTTTGACGACCGGCGCAGCAACAAGGTGCTGGTGCTTTCCTCCGAAAACCGGCAAAAGGGCAACCGCCTGCCGCTGCAATACCTGCAGGGCAAACGGCGCGAAGACTTTATCGTCTGGACAAACAGCAGCGTGCACGACTACCGCAAGCGCCAGAACCTTTTGCGCGAAAAGCTCTCCGACGACGAAGCCGAGGGCTTTCGGCAGCGCAATCTGCAGGACACGCAGCACATGGCGCGCTTTTTGTACAACTACATTTCCGACCATCTTGCGTTTGCGCAGTCCGAAGCGCTTGGCAAAAAGCGCGTTTTCGCCGTCAGCGGCGCCGTTACGTCGCATTTGCGCAAGCGCTGGGGGCTTTCCAAGGTGCGCGCGGACGGCGATTTGCACCACGCGCTGGACGCCGCCGTCGTCGCCTGCACAACAGACGGCATGATCCGCCGCATCTCCGGCTATTACGGGCACATTGAGGGCGAATATTTTCAGGACGCCGACGGCGCCGGCTCGCAGCACGCCCGCACCAAAGAGCGCTTCCCCGCGCCGTGGCCGCGCTTCCGCGACGAGCTGATCGTACGGCTTTCCGAGCAGCCCGGCGAACCGCTTCTGGACATCAATCCGGCATTTTACTGCGAATATGGCACAGAGCATATCCGCCCGGTGTTCGTTTCCCGCATGCCGCGCCGCAAGGTGACCGGCCCAAGCCACAAGGAAACCGTCAAGGGCGCCGCCGCGGCAGACGAAGGCCTCTTGACGGTGCGCAAGGCCCTGACAGAGCTGAAACTGGACAAAGACGGAGAAATCAAAGACTACTATATGCCCTCCAGCGATACGCTGCTGTACGAAGCGCTCAAGGCGCAGCTGCGCCGCTTTGGCGGCGACGGCAAAAAGGCCTTTGCGGAACCGTTTTACAAGCCGAAAGCGGACGGCACGCCCGGCCCACTGGTGCGCAAGGTGAAGACAACCGAAAAAGCCACGCTCACCGTCCCCGTGCACGGCGGCGCGGCCAGCAACGACACGATGGTGCGCATCGATGTGTTTTTTATGCCCGGGGACGGCTATTACTGGGTGCCCCTATATGTGGCAGACACCCTGAAGCCGGAGCTGCCCAACCGGGCGGTGGTGGCCCATAAGCCATACAGCGAATGGCAGGAAATGCGCGAGGAGGATTTTGTCTTTTCGCTGTACCCCAACGACCTTGTGTATGTGGAGCATAAAAGCGAGCTGAAGTTTACTGTACAGAATGCGGACAGCACGCTGGAGAAAACGCGGACGCAGGCAAGTGCATTTGTATATTTCGTGAGCGGTGGTATTTCTGGTGGAACTATTACCGTCCGCACACATGACAATTCTTATGGTATCCCAAGCCTTGGGCTCAAAACCCTAAAGTCCCTTTGTAAATATCAAGTAGATGTTCTGGGCAATGTCTTCCCCGTTCACAAGGAAACGCGGCAGAAATTCCGCTGATCCCCTCAAAAAAGGAGGCAGCTATGGCCTACCGATGTGTGATCGTCAGCAACCCCGCGCACATCAGCACGCGCAGCGAACAGCTTGTTGTGGAAACGGACGAGCGCCACACCGTGCCCATCGAGGACATCAGCGCGCTGATGCTGGAAAGCCGCCGCGCCACGCTTTCAGCGGCCGCGCTCTCGGCTTTGGCGCAAAACGGCACGGCCGTGTTCGTATGCGACGAAAAGCACTTGCCCTGCGGCGTGCTGCTGCCGTATGCCCAGCACAGCCGGCAGCTCACCGTCGCACATGCGCAGCAGACGCTGACGCTGCCCGCCAAAAAGCGGCTTTGGCAGCAGCTCGTCATTGCCAAAATCGAAAATCAGGCAGAATGTCTGGCGCTGTGCGGCAAAACACAAGAAGCGGCCTTTCTGCATTCCCGCGCACGCGCCGTCACCAGCGGCGACAAGGACAACCTTGAGGCATCTGCCGCGGCGTTTTATTTCCCCGCCTTATTCGGCACAGGCTTCACCCGCAGCGCCGATGATGGCCGCAACGCCGCGCTCAATTACGGCTATGCCATTCTGCGCGGCTATGCCGCCCGCTGCGCCGCAGTTTACGGGCTTTTGCCGTGGGAGGGGCTGCACCATTGCAGCCAGCTGAACCAATACAATCTGGCGGACGACCTTATGGAGCCGTTCCGCCCGGTTGTGGATTTGTATGTAGCCGCCAATGTGGACGAGGCAAGCACGCTCGCCCCCGCGCTCAAGCACGCGCTGTTCGGGCTGATGAACGCTGACATTCTTTCCGGCGGACAGCACCACAGCGTGGCTTACGCCATGGAACGGCTGGTGCAAAGCCTGCGCACCGGCATGGAAAAGGGCGGCGCTTTGGCGCTGCCGAAGCTGCTGGCATGGCAGCCCCACGGTTATGAGTAGATTTATGAGAATGCTTGTATTTTTTGACCTGCCCGTCCAAACAAAAAAGCAGCGGCGGGAGGCCACTGCCTTTCGCAATTTTTTAATAAAGGACGGGTATCATATGCTTTAATACTCGGTTTACGCCCGCGTATGCAACGGCAACGATGCCGTGACAAAACACCGGGCGCGGCTGACAGGGCAACTGCCGGCCAATGGCGCTGTGCGCCTGTTGGTGGTAACGGAAAAGCAGTATCAGTCGATTGAGATATTGCTCGGCCCATTTTCCCCGGCGGACACCCCCTTTGCATGCGAACAGCTTACGCTGTTTTGATTTTTCGGGAAGAACAAAAAGCGCTTCAGGCCGCAGCCTGAAGCGCTTTTTGCAACAGTCGATTATACCATACCAAGAACTGTTAGGGAACTACAACAATGCTGTCCATGTATCGGCGATACCAATGATTATACCATACCAAGAACTGTTAGGGAACTACAACTAGACGTTGACGTGCCGCGCCTGTTCTATCATTATACCATACCAAGAACTGTTAGGGAACTACAACCTGTTCGCAGGCGGTGTCATCGGTATCATGATTATACCATACCAAGAACTGTTAGGGAACTACAACACGATTGTAGCAACACTGATTTGAGCCGTCATTATACCATACCAAGAACTGTTAGGGAACTACAACCCCCGGTGATCTCTTTGTATTGCACCTCAGATTATACCATACCAAGAACTGTTAGGGAACTACAACATGTTATTTTCCCTCCATCAATTTTTCCAGATTATACCATACCAAGAACTGTTAGGGAACTACAACTACGGCGAGACCCCGCAGGGCGGGACAACGATTATACCATACCAAGAACTGTTAGGGAACTACAACCAGCAACGCGCTTACTTCGTCGGGGTTCATATTATACCATACCAAGAACTGTTAGGGAACTACAACGTGAGCGGCCCGGCTGCGTTGTCAAAGTCAATTATACCATACCAAGAACTGTTAGGGAACTACAACTTGTCGAACACCTGTGTGCCGCTGCCCACCATTATACCATACCAAGAACTGTTAGGGAACTACAACGCATCGTTTTATGTAGCTAAGATGGAGGTTATTATACCATACCAAGAACTGTTAGGGAACTACAACAGCAAAAGGAGCCGCTTCACCCGTCGCGGCATTATACCATACCAAGAACTGTTCCGGCGCGGTGCGCTTTTCAGATTTTCTGCACGGTTAAGATATACCCGATGTTGCCATAAAGGAACCAGGCTTTTTCGAGCGCCTTCTCCCGCGTTGGAGCGTTTAAAAAACGCGTAAACATTTTACCCGTCGCATGTTCTTTTCCCCATACAGCTCAGGTCACTGCCTTCACCCGCTCTTTTCAAAATGCCACCCGGATATTTTCCCCGCGAAGCCCCCTGCGCAGCCGCAACCTCCAACTGCCGCGCTCGGATGCATCTCAACTTTACTCTATATCTTATCTTCCAACGTGTCAAATTATCAACACACAGGCGTTCTTCCTTGCAAACCGCCCCGTTTTTCGGCTTTTTCGTTGCCGCCAGGCCCGGACCATTCATAAAACGGACAGCCCCGCCGTACACTTCACTAGAAGCCCTGTCTCTTATACACATCTCCGAGCCCACGAGACGCTACGCTATCTCGT
>OJQI01000240.1_pt1 | contig 34200 bp, 37 predicted proteins | sample 1598711 | NCBI WGS metagenome assembly OJQI01 (sample SAMN03922505, study PRJEB24848) | human gut metagenome | isolation source: stool sample | host: Homo sapiens | place: Germany | collected 2011-11 | reverse complement strand
CATGACACCTGTCAAGACACCTGTACACCTGCCGCTCCGGCGGCGGGAGCCTCTCAGGACCCCAACGCGGTCCGGGAGCTGTATGTGGAGTATAAGTTCTGAGCATCAATAAAGGAGGAACGAATATGGAGACCTATGGTTTGGAGCAGCTTGGCATTTTGAATCCCAAGGCTGTTTACCGTAATTTGGAGCCGGCCCAGCTGGTGGAGCACGCGCTGCGCCGGGGCGAGGGTCAGCTCAGCAATACCGGCGCCCTGTGCGTGCGGACGGGAAAGTACACCGGCCGCTCTCCCAACGATAAATTCATCGTGGACAGCGAGGGCGTGCATGACGATATCGCGTGGGGCAAGATCAACGTGCCTACCACGCAGGCGGTGTTTGACGCGCTGTATGAAAAAATGGTGGCCTATCTCCAGAACCGGGAGATCTTTATCTTTGACGGCTTTGCCGGTGCGGACCCCAAATACACCAAAGCTTTCCGGGTGATCAACGAGCTGGCCAGCCAGAACCTTTTCATCCACCAGCTTCTGCTGCGTCCCACGGAAGAGGCGCTTGCCAATTACAAGCCTGACTTCACCATCATCTGCGCCCCCGGCTTTAAGTGCATCCCTGAGCGGGACCATGTGAACTCGGAGGCCGCCATCATGATCGACTATGAGAAGAAGATGGTGCTCATCGCAGGCAGCCAGTACGCCGGTGAGATCAAGAAGTCCGTCTTCTCCGTCATGAACTACCTCATGCCCAAGGAGGGCGTCTTCCCCATGCACTGCTCCGCCAACACCGACATGAACGGCGAGAACACCGCCCTGTTCTTCGGCCTGTCCGGCACCGGCAAGACCACCCTGTCCACCGACCCCAAACGCCTGCTCATCGGCGACGATGAGCACGGCTGGGATGACAACGGCGTATTCAACTTTGAGGGCGGCTGCTACGCCAAGGTCATCAACCTGGACAAGGACGCCGAGCCCGACATCTACAACGCCATCAAGCGCAACGCCCTGCTGGAGAACGTGACTGTGGACGAGAACGGCCACTGCGACTTCGCCGACGACTCCGTCACTGAGAACACCCGCGTTTCCTATCCCATCGACCACATCGAGAAGATCGTGCGACCCGTGTCCGCCGGACCCGACGCCAAGAATGTGATCTTCCTGTCCGCCGACGCCTTTGGCGTGCTGCCCCCTGTTTCCATCCTGACCCCGGAGCAGACCCAGTACTACTTCCTGTCCGGCTTCACCTCCAAGCTGGCCGGCACCGAGCGGGGCATCACCGAGCCCACTCCCACCTTCTCCGCCTGCTTCGGCCAGGCCTTCCTGGAGTTGCATCCCACCAAGTATGGCGAGGAGCTGGTAAAGAAGATGCAGAAGTCCGGTGCCAAGGCCTACTTGGTGAACACCGGCTGGAACGGCACCGGCAGGCGCATCTCCATCAAGGATACCCGCGGCATTATCGACGCCATTCTGGACGGCTCTATTCTGACTGCTCCCACCAAGACCATCCCCTACTTCAACTTTGAGGTGCCCACCGCTCTTCCCGGTGTGGACCCCGCCATCCTGGACCCCCGGGACACCTACGCGGACGCCGGCGAGTGGGATACCAAAGCCAAGGATCTGGCCTCTCGCTTTGTGAAGAACTTCTCCAAGTATGCCGCCAACGAGGCGGGCAAGGCCCTGGTAGCCGCCGGCCCCAAGGCGGAGTAAGTAAAAAACGAAAAGCCGGATCAGGGTGCCGCGGAAGCGGCGCCCTGATCTTGTCGAACGAGCTGCCGCTTGTTCGACACAACCGCAAGGCCGCTCTGCAAACGCAGAGCGGCCTTGTTTTGCCAGTATGACAGGATTTTTACCGAATGTACTCCCCACACTCCGGGCAGTAGTGGGGAATGCCGCCCCGGGGATCCCAGTGTCCGCCGCAGTACGGACACCGGAAGAACAGCAGCGTCTGGAGAACATCCGCCATAACAACCACTGCTCCCGGCCACAGCAGCCATCCAATCTCCAGAAACACGCCGATGAGCATCAGGACGAATCCGGCAATCAGCCCCACCCACAGCAGCGTATAACTCTTCTTGTAGTCCATGGCCGCCCTCCGTTCAGTCCAGGGGCTTCTTGCAATAGGGGCAGGTTTTGGGCAGGGTCCGCTTGGGCAGATCCCGCTTGCAGTGGGGGCAGTGGTAGAAGAAATTCATCTGAAGCGTCCCAACCAGCACACAGATGATGCCCAGCACGCCGATGACGGTTCTGCCGGTGATCCCGCCGATCAGCATCACCAGAATGCCGCCGATGCCCAATATCCGCATCAGCCAATAGCTCGTCTTATAGTTCAAGCCTGTTCACCTTCTTTCCAACCGGGGCTCCGGGGTTTTTCAGGTCCGATCCGGGAATTTTTCGCAGAGCCGGTCCAGTTCGCCGATCAGCGCCTCCATCTCCTTCTGGTCCATGGTGCAGGTGATCTCAGCGGTGTCGTCCCCATCCATGGTGTTGGGCAGATAGAAGGACACCACCACTTCAAAAGTCCCGTCTCCCAATGCCCGGGCGCCGACGGAGAAATAAAAGTTCTCCTGAAAGTCACTGACGTACACATCCCGGATTCCAGCCTTCAGCACTTTCAGCCCGGCGCTCATGCTCTGGAGCTCGTGGGTCAGCAGGCAGCTGTTGGAATCCTTCACCACGTCTCCGTCCTCCTTGTTCCAGGTGGCCCGGAGCACCAGCCAGTTCCGGTCGTCACTGGTGGGGTCGCCGCCGTCCGGCGGAAATTCATAGTTCACGATATCCAGCCTCAGGCTGGACTCCTCATTGCGGAAGAGCATCTGGGGTTCTCCTTTTCAGTCGTTGTGATGGGCGGCGTAAAACGCGTCGTAGTCCGCCAGCTGCTTCTGCAGCAGGGCCGGGGTGTCCAGCCCATAGGGACAGCGGGACTTGCAGGCGTTGCAGTGGATGCAGTTTTTGATCTGGTGCATCTTCTCCCGCCACTCGTCGCTCAGATAGGGCTTGTAGGGTGCCCGCCGCAGCAGCTGGGCCATCCGGGCCGCCTGGGGGATATCGATGCCGGCGGCGCAGGGCAGGCAGTAGCCGCAGGAGCGGCAGAAGTCCCCCGACAGCTCCGTCCGGTCGTGGTCGATCACCGCCTGGAGCTCCGGCGTCATGCGGGGATTCCGCTCCGTCAGCTCCAGCCACTGGTCCAGCTCCCACTCATGCTGGATGCCCCAGATGGGCACCACGTCTGGATGCTCCTGCATAAAGGCGTAGCAGGCCTCCGCATTGTTCAGCAGGCCGCCGGAGAGGCCCTTCATGGCGATGAAGCCCATGTCGTGCTCCCGGCACAGCTCCACCAGCTCCAGGTCCTTCTCCGTGGCCAGATAGCAGAAGGGGAACTGCAGCGTCTCAAAATTGCCGGACTCAATGGCCTCGTGGGCCACCTTCAGCCGATGGTTGGTGATGCCGATGTGGCGGATGTAGCCCTTCTGCTTGGCCTCCAGTGCGGCGGCAAAGGGCCCGTCCGGGTCATGGATATCCGGCAGCACCGCCGGATTGTGGAACTGGAACAGGTCGATGTAATCCGTCCGCAGGCTGCGGAGGCTCTGCTCAATGTGGGCCTGGACCGTCTTTTTGTCTCCTCCGCCGCTCTTGGTGGAAATCACCACGTTCTGCCGCACGTCGTGGAGGGCCTCTCCCAGTTTTTCCTCGCTGTCAGTGTACATATTCGCGGTGTCGAAATAGTTGATTCCCGCCTCACAGGCCCGGCGGACCAGCTTCACTGCATCCGCCTTGGAAATCCGCTGGATGGGCAGGGCACCGAACGCCGTCTTGGTCACCAGCAGGCCGGTACGGCCCAGTCTGATTTTCTCCATAATAGTTCCTCCTTCCCGCACAGAGCGGGTCACTCCCCTGCATTGGATTGTATCACATTTTTCCAGGTTTGCAAACCGCAAATCCTGTGATATGATAGAAGCAGAATATCGCTTCGGAGGGACATGATCTCCCGTCCGGGACCCCGGCACCCCTGTCCTCAGCCTATTGGGGTCTCGCCCGGCAGGTCGGGCCCCGGATGGGTGTCCGGACGGTCCCGGCGGGGGATTGGGACAGAAACAGAGGAGGCGCCCTATGGCACAGAATGAGCTCCATTTGAAAGTGACGCTGCGGATTTACAGCGACGATGACCAGCGCTGCTTCGGCCCCGGCATCGCCACCCTGCTGCAGCGGGTGCGGGAGCACCACTCCCTCCGGGCCGGAGCCGCCTCTATGGAAATGGCCTACTCCAAGGCGTGGCGTATCATCCGCACAGCTGAGACAGTGTTTGGGTGCAAGCTGCTCTCCTCCACCATCGGAGGTGCCCACGGCGGCGGCGCGGTGCTGACGCCGGAGGCGGAGCGCCTTCTGGCGGCCTATGAGGCCTACTGCGCCGATGTGGGCACCTACGCCCAGGGGAAATTCGAGGATGCCTTCCGCTTCTACCGGGATCTGGACCATCGGCCATGACCCGGTGCGGCGTGAGCCGCCGTGCCTGCCCAGGAGTTATCCTCTCTGAACAGGAAAACGGGACCGGAGCCTGTGCGGCTCCGGTCCCTCCGTGTTTTGCGGCGCTTACGTCCGGGGACGGGTGGGATCCTCCTCCGTGGGGCTGGGGATCGGATGCTCCTTGTGGGCCACCATGGCCTGGATCAGCTCCACGGTCCGGCCCAGGCCCAGATAGCTGGAATCGATGCAGAAGTGGTAGCTGTCCACACTGCCCCACTTCTTGGAGGAATAGTACTCGTAATAGGACGCGCGGCGCTTGTCGGTCTTGAGGATCAGCTGGCGGGCCTTCTCCGGCGTGAGGTTCTGCCGCTGGGCCACGCGCTGGATACGGACCTCCAGAGGTGCGCTGATAAACAGGCTCAGGTGGTTGGGATAGTCCGCCAGGGCGTAGTCCGCGCACCGGCCGATGATAACGCAGGGCCCTTGGTCCGCGATGTGCCGGATGGTGTTGAAAGTCGCCAAATACACCTGTTGTTCCAGAGAGTCACCCACACCGCTGCCGGGCAGGGCAAACATATAGGAATCCATGGCGATGGAGTACAGGAGGCTCTTGGGCCGCTCGTCGAAGTTTTCAAAAATCTTCTCGCACAGGCCGCTCTTCTTGGCGGCCTCCTGCAGCAGCTCCTTGTCATAGAAGGGAATGCCCAGCTCCTTGGCCACGCGGATGCCGATCTCCTTGCCGCCGCTGCCAAACTGCCGGCCGATGGTGATGATGGTTTTCATAGAGAACCCTCCTCTCCTTGTTGGTTTTATTATACCGCAAGAAGAGGCCGCCGTCAAACAGTACCGGGCGGACCGTCGCCGGAATCGCCCTCATCCGGCGGAAGGGGATGCCAGGGCTCCCGTTTTCCGGAAAAAAAGCGGCGGGCAATAGCATCCTTCACCATCTCCACCAGTGCATACCAGAGGCGTCCCGCCGCGAAGAGAATCACCAGGGCCAGCAGGACGGCACCGACCTGCTCCAGGGAAAGCGACATGGCACGCGCTCCTCACTTCGTGGCGTAACAGGTCTTGAAGAAAGTCTCAAAGGCCTGCTCTTCCGGTCCCTGGTCCACGTAGATGAACAGCTTCTCATCCTCCAGCCACTCGAAGGTGTTGATGGCCAGATAGTGACGCCCATCCGGGTAGATGATGAAGGCGTCCGTGGGGTACTTATTCTGATAGGCCTTTTTGACTGCGGAACGGGGGCAGATTTCCGGATCGCCGCAGCCGGAGAGGTCCGGAACTGTGGGCACGACCACCACCGTGGGGTCCGCCCCCTCCTTCCAGCCCACGATCAGGCTGCCGTAGGTAGTCTTGCTGCCGTGGACCAGGCCGTAGTTGAACCGCTTCGCATCCTCCGTATAGGCGGCCACCAGCTGGTACTGCCCGCCGTCGGGCACCACGCTGTCAAACAGGCGGCGCATCTTCTGCTTGCTGTCCGCGCTTTTGGCCTGGTCAATTTCAGGTCCCTTGAAGAGTTTTCCGAAAATTCCCATGACAATCCCTCTTTAATATCTCAATTTTATATTGACCATTTTATTTTATCTGGTCAATATATGAGATATCATACCAAAAGAAACCGGATTGCGCAACCGGGTAATTATCAGCGCACAAAAAAAGACCGCCCATCAGCGGTCTTTTTTTGCGTTGCGCAGGGAGCCCAGATAGTTCACCAAAAATTTCACGTGCAGCGCCGCCGTCTCCTCCAGGTGCGAAGGAAACAGAAATGGCATGGATTCCGGCGCGGAGTTATAGATCAGGAGGCAGGAGAACACCAGGTTCGCCAGCACCTCAGGGGCGCAGTCCTCCTGCCGGATGTCCAGCAGCGCCATCAGGCGCAGAAAGAAATCCCGCTGCCCGGGCCGGAAATCCTGGAATCGCTCCGGCGTCAGGCGGCTGTGCAGATCCGCCTCCTCCCCCTGGGTCATCACCAGGATGCCGTTTTCCCGGTGGCGGAGGATCGTCCGGAAAAAAGACTCCACGTGCTCCTCCCAGGTCCCCTCCGGCCGGGCCAGCTCCTGTTCCAGCAGCCGGAGCAGACGGCAGCGCTGCTCCTCCATCATCTGGAGGGAAAAATCCTCCAGCGAGTCAAAAAACGTGTAGAAATAGGGCTTGGAAATCCCCACCGCCGCGGCGAGCTCCGCCAAGTGCAGCCCCTTCAGACCCTTGCTTACGGCCATATTCAGCCCCGTGTCCAGCAGAGCCTGCCGCACCCGGGCCCGGTCCTCCTCCGTATAGGTCTTGCGGGCCATGGCATTCCCTCCCCTTTTTCATCTGGTGCCAGTATAACACAATTCCCGGGAAAAGAAAACCGTTCTGCCGCGCATCCCCCAAAAAGCAACCCGGCCGCTGTGCGCGGCCGGGTTGCTTTTGAAGATCTCACGCCTCCGGCATGGGCTTGCCTAGGCGCTTGTACATGGTCTTTTTCACCGCCCGGAGGATATTCTCATACCCGGTGCAGCGGCACAGGTGGCCGGAAAGGAGTTTTCTCAATTCATCGTCCGTGTACTCCTTGCCGCTCTCCAGGATCTCCACTGCCGTCAGGATAAAGCCCGGCGTGCAGAAGCCGCACTGGATGGCCGCCTCGTCCACAAAGGCCTGCTGGATGTCGCTGAGCTCGCCGTTGGGGCCCAGCAGCCCTTCCAGGGTGCGGATGTGCTTGCCCTCCGCCCACACGGCCAGATAAATGCAGGAGTTGTATGCCTCCCCGTCGATCAGGACGTTGCAGGCGCCGCACTCCCCCACCTCGCAGCCCTTCTTCACGGAGGTCATCTGGAAGTCGTTGCGGAGCATGTCCGTCAGGCTGGCCCGCACGTCCACCGTGCGTTCCACGTCCTTGCCGTTCAGATTGAAGTGAACAGTCTGATACTGCATCACATGCTTTTCCATCACAGGTCACCTCCCGCCAGCTTCACCGCTTCGATGAACGCCCGCCGGGCGCTCTCCACCGCGATGTGCATCCGGAAATCCTTGGCCGCCCGCCAGGAGTCCCGGGGATTGATGTCCTCCTTCACCGCCTGGGCAAAGCGATCCGCCAGCTCCAGGCTCACCGGCTGTCCGGCGGCCAGCTCCTCCGCAGCCGCCGCCCGCAGGGGCACCGGCCCCGCCACGCCGAAGGCTACTCTCGCCCGCTCCACGGTCTTTTTGTCGGCGGAAAGGCGGACGTTCACAGAGGTTCCCAGGGTGGCGATGTCCATGGCATTCCGCATGGCATACTTTATATAGTGGCCAAATGTGTCAATATAACTGTCTTTTTCGATCAGGATGGCCGTTTGGATCTCGCCGGGACGGATATCCACCTTGCCTGCCCTGATGTAGAACTCCCGGATGGGCTGGCGGCGGATACCGTCCGGTCCCGTCAGCTCCACAATGGCGTCGTAGGCGTGGAGAGTGGAGGCGGAGTCCGCGGAGGTGACACCGTTACAGGTGTTACCGCCGATGGTGCCGATGTTGCGGATCTGGGGACCGCCCACCTGGTCCACGGCCTCTCCCAAAACATGGAGGTATTTCTGGATCAGGGGATCCCGGGTAATGTGGGAAAAGCTGGTGAGGGAGCCGATCCGCAGGGTGCCGTCTGCCTCCAGGGTCACGCCCCGGAGTTCATCCAGCCCGTAGATGGAGATCAGCTCCACCCCGGCCCGCTTGCCCTCCCGCATCTGCACCAGCACGTCGGATCCGCCGGCGATGATCTGGGCATCCGGATGGGCCACCCGGAGGGCCACCGCGTCCTGAACGCTCTCCGCCTGATACAGGGCTTTCATATCATACATGAGTGGTTCCCTCCTTTAGTCTTCGATCAGCCCAGCCTCTTTGAATCCGCGGTAGAGGACATGGGGCGTGATAGGGCATGCGTCAAAGGCCACACCTGTGGCGTTCAGAATGGCGTTGCGGATGGCCGGCGCCGGCGAACAGGCCGGGGGCTCGCCCAGGGCCTTGGTGCCGTAGGGAGAGGTGGGCTCCGGGTTTTCCACGAACGCCGCCTGGAGCGTGGGATGGTCCATAAAGGTGGACAGCTTGTAGTCCAGCAGATTGTTGTTCAGGGGCTTTCCGGTCTTCTCGTCGAACTTCAGCTCTTCACTGAGGCCGTAACCGATGGCCATGGACATGCCGCCGTGGACCTGGGCCTCTGCCAGCGCCGGGTTGATGAGGGTGCCGCAGTCGTGGACGTTGACCAGATTCAGCAGCTTCACCTTGCACAGAGGGACGTCCACCTCCACCTCTGCGAAGGAGCAGCCGAAGGAGTAGGCGTTGGACTTGATCTGGGCCGTGGTCTCGGCGGTGATGTGCTGGCTGTGCTCCAGGGAGTAGAGGCTCTCTGTGGCCAGCTCGCCCAGAGTCTTGAGGACCCGGCCGTCCTCCTTGCGGATGATCTTGCCATCCACCAGATCCAGAACAGATACCGGCATCCGGGTTTGCTCATGGGCGATCTGCAAAATCCGCTCTCGCAGGGCCAGGGCTGTCTGCATGATGCTGAAGCCGCCGATGTACGTCTGCCGGGAGGCGTAGGCACCGGTGCCGAAGGGCGTCACGTCCGTGTCCTGGGTGGACACCACATGGACGTCCTCCACCGGGATACCCACCGCGTCCGCCACCATCTGGGAATAGGCGGTGTCGCAGCCCTGTCCAATCTCCGTCTCACCGGTCTGGAACTGGAGGGAACCGTCCTGGTTCAGCACCATCCGGCAGGAGGAGGACTCCAGCGAGATGGGCCACACAGCCGTGTTGTACCAGAACACCGCAAGGCCCACGCCCCGACGGACAGGGCCAGTCTGGTTCTGGTATTCCCGATATTTCCGCTGGTAATCCAGCATCGCCATTCCCTTGTCCATGCACTGGTTGAAGGTGTCGGCGTACAACTCGTTTCTGGAGAAGCCGTCGGTATACCCCACCGGCATCAGATTCTTCCGGCGGAATTCCATAGGCTCCATCCCGATAGCCTGACAGATATCGTCGATGTGGCACTCCCCGGCCCACATGGCCTGGGGGATCCCATAACCACGCATGGCGCCGGCGGCGGGGCGGTTGGTGTAGACCGTCCAGCAGTCGCACTCCAAATTGTCGCAGGGGTAGAGCTGGGGGAAGGCGCCCATGCCCTTGGCCACGATGCTGTGGCCGTGGGAGGCGTAGGCCCCCTGGTTGGACCAGGCCTCAAACTTCCGGGCCACCAGGGTGCCGTCCGGCCGGACGTAGGAGATGATGTGGGTGCGGATGGCGTGGCGGACCCGGTTAGAGACAAAGGTCTCCTCCCGGCTGCACTCCAGATGCACCAGCCGTCCCCCCACCTGGGTGGAGAGCCAGGCGCACAAAGGCTCGTACAGAGCGTCCTGCTTGTTGCCAAAGCCGCCGCCGATGTAGGGCTTGATGATCCGCACCTTGCCCCAGGGCAGACCCAGTGCCTGCCCCACCACCCGGCGGATGATGTGGGGGATCTGGGTGGAGGTGACCACCACCACCCGGCCCGCCTCCTCATAGGCGAAGCAGCCGTGGTTTTCAATGTGGCAGTGCTGGACAGTGGGGGTGTCGTACCAGCCCTCCACCCGGATCAGGCCCGGCTCCTGGATGGCGGTCTGATAGTCGCCTCTGCGGATATCTGTGTGCTTCAGAACATTGCCGGGGCAGTCCTCGTGGATCTGTGGGGCATCCGGCTCCATGGCCTTCTGCACGTCCAGAACGAAGGGCAGCTCCTCATACTCCACCTTCAGCGCCCGGACGGCCTGAGCGGCAGCTATCTCGTTCTCCGCGATGACGGCGGCGATGTCGTCGCCGTAATACCGCACGTGACGGTTCAGCAGCAGCCGGTCCGCCACGTCCTGGTGGGCGGGATCTGTGGACCAGGGGTGTCCCGCTGTGGGGAAGCGGTAATCGGGCACGTTGAAGCAAGTCAGGACCTTCACCACACCGGGAACGGCCTCAGCCTCCGTAGTGTCGATGGACTTCACGTAGCCGTGGGCGATAGTGGCGTGCAGGATCCTGGCCACCAGGGCGCTTTGATCGCACAGGTCCGCCACATACTTGGCGCGGCCCGTGGCTTTTTCATAGGCGTCCACACGGGTGACGCTTTTGCCGACGCTTTTACTCATCAGGCAAGCCTCCTTTTTTGATCAAAGTTCCGCCGTCCATTGACTGGACACGGCGAAAGCGGATATACTACTGATAAAATGAGGTGATGGATGTGGAAAACAAGCCGAAAATCGGTTGTGTGGTCATGGCCGCCGGCAACGCCCGGCGGTTTGGGGAAAATAAGCTGGCCGCCCAGCTGCGGGGCAGGAGTCTCATCCTCCGGGCGCTGGAAGCCGTCCCGGCCGAGAAGTTTGACAAAGTCGTGGTGGTGACTCAATACCCGGAGGTCATGCGGCTGGCCGGGGAGTTCCACTTCGCCGCCATCCACAATCCCCACCCGGATTACGGCATCAGCCACACCATCGAACTGGGCCTGACGGCTCTGCGGGACTGTGACGGGGTGCTGTTCCAGGTGAGCGATCAGCCCCTCCTGCGGCGTGAGAGCGTGGCAGAGCTGGTGGACCGCTGGCGCACCCGGCCGGAGAAGATCGTCGCTCTGGGCCACGGCGGCGTGCGGGGCAATCCCTGCCTCTTCCCTGCCCGGTTCTTTCCGGAGCTGCTGGAGCTGCGGGAGGACCACGGCGGCAACACCGTTATCCGGCGGCACGAGGCGGATCTCCTCCTTCTGGAAGTCCCGGCGGAGGAGCTCCACGACGTGGATACCGCCCAAGCCCTGGAGGAATTGAAAGCGGAGGAGCAGGTATGAATCCAACCGTCTATGAATTCGATGCGGTGATCCGGAAAGTTCCGGACATCGACGGAGCCTATGTAGAATTCCCCCATGACGTACAGGCGCTATTCGGTAAGGGCCGAGTCAAGGTGGCTGCCACCTTTGACGGCGTCCCCTACGCGGGGAGCCTGGTGCGGATGGGCACTCCCGGCCACATCCTGGGGATGCGCAAGGACATCCGGGCCCAAATCGGGAAGCAGCCCGGAGACACCGTCCATGTGACAGTGCGAGAGCGGGGGTAACGCAGATTCGGACAGGCCGCGGCGGGAGTACCGCCGCGGCGCTTGTTATTTACGGCTGTAAGGCGTGCCCTCCAGGGGCAGACTGGTACGGAACTTGCCGTCGTAGCGGTAGTAGGCGTCCGCAATGGCTGGGGCTGTGGGGATGGAGGTGATCTCGCCGATGCCGATGGCGCCGCAGGCCACGTTCAGTCCCGCTTTTTCCACGATGATGGGGGTGATCTCCGGGATCTGGTTGGCCCGGAACAGGCCCAGCGTGCCGTATTTGGCGGTGGGCCTGCAGTCCGTGAGGGGATACCGCTCCGTCAGGGCAAAGCCCATGCTCATCACCACGCCGCCCTCGATCTGCCCCTCGATGGACAGGGGATTCACGGCCTTGCCCACATCGTGGGCAGCCACCATCTGGCGGATTTTCCCCTCGTCGTCCAGGATGCACACCTGGGTGGCGTAGCCGTAGGCCACGTGGCTGACGGGGTTGGGCACCGGGGCCCCCAGAGGGTCCGTCTTTCCCAGGTATTCGCCATAGAACTCCTGACCGTTCAGGGCGTCCAGACCGCCGGAGGCCCCCATGGCCTCCTTCAGATCCTGGCAGGCCCGGCGGACCGCCTCGCCGGTGAACAGCGTCTGGCGGGAGCCGGAGGTGGTGCCGGAGTCCGGCGCGCAGTAGGTGTTGGACCGCTCGTAGACGATCCTGTCCCGGGGAATGCCCGTCTGCTCGTAGACCATCTGTGTCAGCACCGTGCCCAGGCCCTGGCCGATGCAGGAGGCACCGGCAAAGATGTGGAGCCTGCCGTCCTCCACCACCAGGCGGCACCGGCCGGTGTCCGGGATGCCCACGCCCACGCCGGCGTTCTTCATGGCGCAAGCCAGGCCCACGTACTGGTTATTCTCCACATAGGGCTTCACCGCCTCCAGCGTCTCCACCAGGCCGGTGGAGTTGTCTACGATCTGGCCGTTGGGCAGCTCCTGTCCCGGGCGAATGGCGTTGCGGTAGCGGATCTCCCAGGGGGTAATGCCCACGATGTCCGCCATCTGGTTTAAGAGGCTCTCGATGCAGAAGCAGGTCTGGGTGACACCGAAGCCCCGGAAGGCCCCGGCGGGAGGGTTGTTGGTATAATAGGCCCAGCCGTCGATCTCAAAATTCTGGTAGTTGTAGGGACCGGCGGCGTGGGTGCAGGCCCGCTCCAACACCGGCCCGCCCAGAGAGGCGTAGGCCCCGGTGTCGGCGATGACCTCGGCGGCCACGCCCTGGATGATGCCGTTCTCGTCGCAGCCGATGGAGAACTCCATCTCCATCGGGTGGCGCTTGGGGTGGATCAGAATGCTCTCCGCCCGGGTGAGCTTCACCTTCACCGGGCGCTTGGTCAGGTACGCGATCAGGGCGGCGTGGTGCTGGACCGTCACGTCCTCCTTGCCGCCGAAGCCGCCGCCCACCAGGCAGTTGCGGACCTTCACTTTTTCCGCCGGCAATCCCAGCATCCCCATGGTCTCGTGCTGGGTGTCGTAGGCGCCCTGGTCTGTGGAGAGGATCATGACCCCGTCCCCGTCGGGATAGGCCACGGCGCACTCCGGCTCCAGGAAGGCGTGTTCCGTCCAGGGTGTGGAGAAGTGCTGGGTCAGCACATGCTTCGATTTGGCGATGGCCTCTGCCGGGTTGCCCCGCTGGATGTGCTTGTGGGTCAGCAGGTTCCCGGTCCGGTGGACCAGGGGAGCGTCTGGCAGCATGGCCTCCCGGGGACTGCGGACCATGGGCAGCTCCTCATAGTCCACTTTCACCAGGGCCTTGGCCTGGGCCAGGATCTCCGGTGTCTCCGCCGCCACCAGGCAGATGGCGTCACCCAAGTAATGGGTGATATCCCCCACGGCGATCATGGTGTCCCAGTCTTTCACCAAATGGCCCACCTTGTTCTGCCCGGGGATGTCCTCCGCCGTAAAGACCCCCACCACGCCGGGCAGGGCCCTGGCCTCCTCCGTGTGGATGGCCAGCACCCGGGCCCGGGGGTATTGGGACCGGACGGCGCTGCCGTAGATCATGCCGTCCAGATAGATGTCGTCGGGATAGATGCCGGTGCCAGTGACCTTCTCCTCCACGTCCACCCGGGGCACCCGCTGCCCCAGGGACCAATCAGCGGGAGCCGGCGGCACCTCGCCCTTGCGGAACAGCTCGGCGGCCAGCAGAATCGCATCAATGATCTTCACATAGCCGGTGCAGCGGCAGATATTGTTTCGGATGGCGTAGGCCGCCTCCTCCCGGGTGGGATTGGGATTCATATCCAGCAATCCCTTGGCGCTCACCACCATACCGGGGATGCAGAAGCCGCACTGAACCGCCCCCGCCATGCCGAAGGCGTAGGTATAGACCTGCTTTTCAAAATCGGTCAGCCCCTCCACCGTGACGATGGACTTGCCCTCCAGCTTATCGGTCTGGGGGATGCATGCCTTGGTGGGCTTACCGTCGATCAGCACTGTGCAGGTGCCGCAGGCGCCCTCGCTGCAGCCGTCCTTTACACTGGTGAGATGCAGGGTATCCCGCAGGTAGCGGAGCAGCTTCTGGTTGTTTTCCACTGTCACGGCCCGGCCGTTCACGGTAAATTTTGCCATGGCAAGTTCCTCCTTGACTGCCGTGCCCAACCCTGGTCCCACGGTCATCGGTGTTCTTTCGGAAAGGTCGACCTTTCCGCTGTCTCTATTATACAATAACTTTCTTGCCGCCGCAACTGAACTTTGTCCGGCACGCTATTTTATCTCGGAAACAACGCCACCAGACGGCAGCTCCCACCCCACGATCAGGGCGCCCTTCCGGACGGTGATCCGGGCCTTGGGCTCGATGATGTGGTTGCTGACGCCCAGGGGGAACTCCGCCGAGAGGGAGGCGTGGGAGAGGGGATACTGCACACCCTTCTCGTCAATGCCGGAGGCCGGTGCACCCAGGCAGAAGACGGAGAGCAGGCCCCACTCCACCGTCTGCTCCACAGTGATGGTCTCATTCTCCACAGCCGTCCACACAAAATCATTGTCATAGAGGTATCCCCTGGCCCCATGGCGGCGCAGATACAGCAGTGTCTGCAGATTGGCCAGGGTGTGGTCCAGCCGCCTGCCGCCGGTGCCGCCGTAAATGTAAAACTCGCCGCAGCCCTGCTCCAGCCCCGTCTTCACAGCCAGCATGGTGTCCGTGTCATCCTTCTCCACCGGCACCCGACAGACATGGTCAAAGTCCGCAGGCTGATCCATGGAGTCAAAGTCTCCCAGCAGCAGATCCGGGGTGATCCCCGCCTGGCGGCAGGCCAGATACCCGGCATCCGCCGCCAGCACCAGGTCCCCTGTCTGGGGCCGCTCCCGCAGGCCGTAATAGGTGCCTGCGGCAAAAATGAAGCATCGTTTCAATGGGTCCACTCCCCGTCTTGTTCATTGAGATGTCACGCGGCCGCCGTGCCGTGAAATCCAGCGGCTGTCCTTACAGCCATTGTACCATGATTCCGCGCCCATGACAAACAGAACTTCCTGACAGAAGAGCCGCATCCAGGCAGCGCCCGGACACGGCTCCTCCGTTTACTGGATATGCTCCTCACAGAAGTTGTCCAGCACCCGATAGCCCATCTCTTCCGGCTCCGCCACCGGGAAGGTGGCGATGCTGACCGGATCAAAGGCCGGACAGAGCCGCTTTTCCGGCTCGATCCGCAGGGCGGGCGTTCGGCTGGGGGACTTCTTCTGCGGAGCTTGTGCCTGCCGCATACAATCACCCCGGCTCTAGCATTTGTGAAATCTGCGGAATCATGCGGCGGCGTTCCCGGAAAAGCCCGGAAACGCCGCCGCATTCTGGAAACTCTACATTTTAATAATGTATCAGGTCTGCCCCTCCAGCTTTGCAAAGCGGTACAACACCGCTGCCAGCTGCTGCCGGGTGACGGGCTGGGAGAGCATCAGGTTCCCCGCCTCGCTGCCCTGCAAAAGGCCGTTTTCCACAGCCCAGGCCACTGCTTCCTCCGCATACGCGCTGGGGATGTTGTCCATGACTGTTTCCTCCTTGGGCCGCCAGCCGGGCCAGCCGGAGACGGCCACCTCCCGTCCGCTCCGCTGGTCCCATCTGGCTCGTGCGGTCCGGGTGTCCACATGGGTGAAGGTCTGATAGACGCCGATCCCACCGTGTCCGCCCAGATAGTATTCCGCTATCTGCCCCACCAGCAGGGGCGAGGCACCGCTCACCTGAATATCCGCCGCCCTGCCCAGCAGGTGCTGGCTGGCTCTGGCACCACCCACCTTCTGATTGTAAGAAGCGGTGCGGTACCCGCTGTTGACGGTCACCGCCCCGCAGGCGGCAGTGCGGATCCGCTCCAGCAGCTCCACCAGATCCGTGTCGATCTTCACCAGGTCTGCCCCGTCCCGGCAGGCGAACTCCCGCACCCGGAAGTGGGGGGACAGCAGCTTGTCCCCCTCCCGGGCAAGGCTGTATGTCCCCACGCTCATTCCCTGGCCCGCTTTTCCGCCTGCGTGCCAAAGTAAAAAGCGATCACCACGGTGAACACGGTCAAGAACTGCTCCGCGGTCACCCGGCCCGTTCCGGCCATGGCAGCAAATACCGCCGTCAGAATCACCGTCACCAGACTCTTCACCGTCAGCAGGCTGGCCAGGCGCTGTGTCAGCAGCTCCATCTCAGTCCTCCTCCGTCAGCACATCGCCCCGCAGGCGGTATCGCTTTCCGGCCATATAGACATAGGCGGTCTCCTGGCCCATGTCCACGTCCACCGTGCGGCCGTTCACCACATGGACCTTTTCCAGGCTGCCCACACCGTGGTCCAGAATGCCCCAGCCGTTGGCCTCGTCCGGCGTCTCTCCCGCCCGGGTCTCCAGCAGCTCCCGGGCGGAGAAGAGATTGCGGGTGGGGTCCAGGGTGAGCCCGCACCCCAGCTCCTTCAGGGCCTTGTTGGCCTCCTCCAGAGTCTTCTCTCCTCTGGTGTAATCGTACAGCACTTCCTCCAGGGTTTTCATCTTATGTACCATCCTCTCTCCGGGTTCTGCCCGGCTCAAATTTTACTGACGCTGTGGGCCGCCTCGCTGCGGACGAAGCCGATATACGCCGTGCGGGCCGTCTCCGCTGCACGCATGGCCTCCTCCACGTCGCCGTTGGTATGTTGACCCGCCAACTTTTTGGCCGTGGTCAGGGACAACGAACAGGTGGCGTACATCAGATCCATAGCCAGCCTGCTCTCCGTAGCCCGGCGCGCCGCCCGGGCCTCTGCCCGCCTGGCACTCTTCCGGGAGCGGTATTCCGCCCCAGCCGCCAGTACGGTAGCCGCCCCGGCGATCAGCGCGCAGAGCACCTCCGTTCCGATCCTGCATCCCTCCTCTCAGATCCAGCGGTAGTGGGGCCGCTCCTCTTGAAACAGCCAGTGCCGCATCCAGTCGAACAGCACGATGGCGGTCCCCGCCAGCACCACCCACAGCAGGGCGTACTTCAGGCACACCTGTCCCCACAGGTTCCCCGGCAGGCGGGAGTAGTCCCAGATGTCCAGCTTCAGCCAGACGTTCAGGATCAGCCCGGCTCCCAGCTCCGCCAAGGTAATGACGCTGCCCCCGATCAGCGCCTGGAGCCACAGGGGCCGCTCCCAGGCCATGTGCTCGTTGGCCAAATCTAGCGGCAGACTCAGCATCGCCGCCAGCAGAAACATGCTCCAGTGGGTGTGCCCCCGCCAGATCAGCTCCACCATGCAGTAGAGATCCCCGCCCATCAGCGATAGGATCAAGGCCTTGTGCCATCTCTTCACGTTCGTGTCCTCCCTGCTCTGAAATTCGCTTGGCTTCAACCGCTATCGTGCCTTTCCGGCGGCTCCGCTATGCATAGCCGGAGCCGTCAACCATATCCTTTATTTCCCGGCCGGCGCGCACGGCGGCGTGCAACGCGGCGGAAATTTCTTTTCCCGCCTTCCTCTCTTCCAGGTTATATGCATCTCTCCCTCCGCTCACCACAAAAAGCGCCGCGGGCAGGAATGCCCGCAGCGCAGAGAAAACGCCCCGGCGCCGTAACCGGCGCCGGGGCATCTGTATTTGATCTGTTCCTTCGGAAATCAGTCCTCCGCCATCTTGCGGTACTTCTGGTACCGGGCCTTGACGTCGGCGATCTCCTTCTGGTACAGGGCGTCCGCCCGCTCGGGGAAGTTGTTCTTCAGAGAGGCGAAGCGGTTCTCGCCCATGAGGAAGTCCATGAGCTTGTCAGTATCGGGCGCGGGAGAGTCCAGCTGGAAGGGGTTCTTGCCCTCGGCGATGCGCCGGGGATCATACCGGTACAGGTGCCAGTAGCCGCACTCCACCGCCTTCTTCATCTCGTCCTGGGTACAGCTCATGCCGGCTTTGATATGCTGCTCCAGGCAGGGGCAGTAGCAGATGACGATGGCGGGGCCGGGATAGGACTCCGCCTCCCGCAGGGCCTTCAGGGTCTGGGCCTGGTCATAACCCATGGCCACCTGGGCCACATACACATAGCCGTAGGTCATCAGGATGGCGCCCAGGTCCTTCTTGGCCACCTGCTTGCCGCCGGCGGCGAACTTGGCCACGGCGGAGGTGGGGGTGGACTTGGAGGACTGGCCGCCGGTGTTGGAGTACACCTCGGTGTCCAGCACCAGCAGGTTCACATCCCGGTTCTGGGCCATGACGTGATCGATGCCGCCGAAGCCGATGTCGTAGGCCCAGCCGTCGCCGCCGATAGCCCAGATGGACTTCTTGGAGAGATACTCACGGTTCTCCAGGATGTAGGACACATCTTCGGTCTGCTCGCACTTCTCCAGGGCGGCGATCAGGGCGTCGGACACGGCGCGGGACTTCTCTCCGTCGTTCCAGTTGTTGATGTAGTCCTCGATCTCCGCAGGGGCGATGCCGGCGTCCTTCATGCTCTCCAGCCGGATCAGCAGCTCCTTGCGGATGGCATCCTGAGCGTGGAAGAAGCCGTAGGCGAACTCGGCGTTGTCCTCAAACAGGGAGTGCTCCCAGGCGGGGCCGCGGCCCTGGCTGTCCTTGCAGTAGGGCAGGATGGGCGCGCCGCCGGAGATGGCGGAGGAGCAGCCTGCGGCGTTGCCCGCGTACATCCGGTCGCCCACCATCTGGCTCAGCAGCTTGATGTAGGTGGTCTCGGCGCAGCCGGCGCAGGCGGCGGAGAACTGGAAGTACGGCTTGGCGAACTGCATGTTCTTGACGGTCTTGCTGTTGATCACATCCTTCTTCAGGTACTTGTCGTTCATGGCGACCTCGTCGAAGTTCGCCTGTTCGGACTTCATCTCCTCGAAGGGGGTCATCACCAGGGCGTCCGCCGTCTTGTCGCTCTGATTGGCCGGGCAGGCGGTCAGGCACACGCCGCAGCCCAGGCAGTCATAGGGAGAGACCTGCATCCGGAAGAAGTAGCTGGGGGCGTCCTTGCCCAGGCCCTTGGCGGGCACGGTCTCAAAGGACGCGGGCACCTGGGCCTTCTCCTCCTCGGCCAGCAGCACGGGCCGGATGGCGGCGTGGGGGCAGCACATGGCGCAGCGGTTGCACTGGATGCAGCTCTCCGCGTTCCACTTGGGCACCTTGGTTGCCACGCCCCGCTTGGAGAAAGCGGAGGTCCCGTTTTCCCAGGTGCCGTCCAGCACGCCGTGCTTCTGGAACACAGACACAGGCAGCTTGTCGCCCTGCTGCCGGTCCATGGGCAGCACGATGTCACGGACAAAGGCAGAGGCGTTCTTGGGCTCGGCCATGGGAGTGTCAGGCGCGTCCGCCCAGGAGGCGGGGATCTCCACCTTCACAGCGGCGCTGATGCCCAGATCCACGGCCTTGTCGTTCAGATCCACGATCTTCTGGCCGGCCTTCTTGAAATAGGAGTTGTAGTTGTTCTTCTTCATGTCCTCCACGGCCATATCCAGGGGGATGACCTTGGTCAGGGCAAAGAAGGCAGCCTGAAGGATGTTGTTGGTCCGCTTCTCGCCAAGGCCCACCTGCACCGCCAGCTTGGCGGCGTCGATGATGTAGAAGTTGGCGTGCTTCCGGGCCAGGTCCCGCTTCATCTTGCCGGGCAGGCGGGTCTCCAGCTCCTCCGCGCTCCAGGGGCAGTTCAGCAGGAAGATGCCGCCGTCCTTCAGATCCTCGGTGGTGTCGTACTTGTTGACATAGGTGGGGGCATGGACCGCCACAAAGTCCGCGGAGGACACCAGATAGGTGGAGCGGATAGGCTCGTCACCGAAGCGCAGATGGCTCTGGGTCAGGCCGCCGGACTTCATGGAGTCATAGGAGAAATACGCCTGTGCGTACTTGTTGGCCACCAGGCCGATGGTGGAGATGGCGTTCTTGTTGGCGCCCACCGTGCCGTCGCCGCCCAGGCCCCAGATCTTGCAGGAAACCTCGCCGGGATGAGGCAGCTCCACCTCCTTGTAGTCCAGAGAGGTGTGAGTCACGTCGTCGTTGATGCCGATGGTGAAGCTGTTCTTGGGATTCTCCAGCTTCAGATTGTCATACACGGCGATGAACTGGCCCGGGGTGGTGTCCTTGGAGCTGAGACCGTACCGGCCGCCCACCACACGGATGTCGCCGCGGCCCGCCTGGTTCAGAGCGGTGACCACGTCCAGATACACGGGCTCGCCCACGGAGCCGGTCTCCTTGGACCGGTCCAACACGGCGATCTTCTTCACCGTGGCGGGGATGGCCGCTGCGAAGTGCTTCACGGAGAAGGGCCGGTACAGGTGGATCTGCACCATGCCCACCTTGCGGCCCTTGGCGTTCAGGTAGTCCACGGTTTCCTTCACGGCCTCGCTGGCGGAGCACATCACCACGATGACCTCCTCCGCGTCAGGCGCGCCGTAGTAGTTGAACAGCTTGTAGTCCCGACCGGTGAGCTTGTTAATCTCGTCCATGTAATGCTGGACCGTGTCAGGGATGGAGGCGGCCTTGACGTTGGCGCCCTCCTTGCACTGGAAGTACACGTCGGGGTTCACGTTGTTGCCCCGGTTGGTGGGGTGCTCCGGGTTCAGGGCGTGGCGGCGGAACTCCTGCAGGGCCTCCTGGTCTACCAGAGGACGCAGGTCCTCATAGTCCAACGCCTCGATCCGCTGCATCTCATGAGAGGTGCGGAAGCCGTCGAAGCAGTGCATGAAGGCGTACTTGCCGCTGATGGCGGACAGGTGGGCCACCGCGCCCAGGTCCATGGCCTCCTGGGGGCAGGAGGACATCAGCATGGCGTAGCCGGTGGTGCGGCAGGTCATGAAGTCGGTGTGATCGCCGAAGATAGAGTGGTGGTTGCTGGTCACCACGCGGGAGGCGATGTGCATGACGCTGGGCAGGAATTGGCCGCCCATGGCGTACATGGCTGGGATCATCAGCATCAAACCCTGGGAGGATGTAAAGGTGGTGGTCAGAGCGCCGGCCTGCAGGGAGCCGTGGCAGGTGCCCGCGGCGCCGGCCTCAGACTGCATCTGGATGACGTCCACCGTGGAGCCGAACAGGTTCTTCCGCCCCTTGGCGGACCACTCGTCCACCTTCTCCGCCATGGGAGAGGACGGGGTGATGGGATAGATCGCCGCGACCTCTGTGAACGCGTATGCCACATGGGCCGCGGCCGTATTGCCGTCCATGACGGCAAATTTCTTTTTCATCGGTATACTCATCTCCTGTTATAAAATGCGCCGCATTTCCCTGCGGCGATCCCGCCCGGCAGATGGGTGGGTGCTTGTGAAAAGCCGCGGCGGCACGATAAGGGGGGATTTGCATATCGTACCGCCGCGGCTGCATGATGGATTCTCTTTACTTCTATGCGCGACGTCCAGCAGAGCTTACACGAAGTTGCACACGCGAGCGATGGCCATCTCGGTATAACCCAGAGACTCGGCCTTGGTCTGCTTGCCGCAGGCCACTTCCTGCGTGAGCTTCAACAGCTCCTGCCCCAGCTCCTCGATGGTCTTGGTACCGTAGATCAGGGGAGAGGCATCCACATCGATGTTGTCAATCATATTGGCGTAGGTCAGCTTGTTGCCGGTGATCTTGATGACGGGGGCCAGGGGATTGCCGGTGGGGGTGCCGCGGCCGGTGGAGAACACCACAATCTGGGCGCCGCCGGCCACCATGGCCGCCACAGAGGAGGGGTCGTTGCCCGGGGTATCCATGATGACCAGGCCCTGCTTGGCCTCCACCTGCTTGGCGTAGTCATAGACCGCCATGACAGGGCTATGGCCGCCCTTGTGGATGCAGCCCAGGGACTTCTCCTCCAGGCAGGTCAGGCCGCCGGCCTTGTTGCCGGGAGAGGGGTTGCCCTCACGGACTTCCTCGCCCACCAGGCGCAGGGAGTCCTCATAGCGGTGGACGATCTCAAAGATGCGGTCGTGAACCTCCTTGTTGATGGCGCGGCGGGCCAGCAGGTGCTCGGCGCCGATGAACTCAGTGGTCTCAGACAGGATGGAGGTGCCGCCCTCCTTGACAATCAGGTCGCTGAGCTGGCCGATCAGGGGGTTGGCCGCCAGGCCGCTGGTGGGGTCAGAGCCGCCGCACTCCGTGCCGATAATCAGCTCGGACATGGGGAACTCCTCCTTCTGCAGCAGGGAGGCCTCCTCCACCATCTCCTTGGCGTAGCGGACGGCCATGTCGATGGCCTTCAGGGTGCCGCCGGCCTCCTGGATGATGACCTGCTTCAGGGGCTTGTTGGTGCGCTCCTGGATGGCCTTCACCACCAGGTCCATCTGGCAGTTCTCGCAGCCCAAGGACACCACCACGGTGCCGTAGACATTGGGGTTGGCGGCATAGCCGGCCATAACGTCCATGGTGAACTGCTGGTCGGGAGCCACCTGGGAGCAGCCCAGCTGGTTGTTGAAGGTGACGGAGCCCACCACCTGCTGGGAGATGATACGGGTGGTATCAGAGGCGCAGACACTGGCAGGCAGGATCAGGACCTTGTTGCGGACGCCCACGCGGCCGTCCGGACGCTTGTAACCGTAGAAATTCATACTCGTATCCTCCTTCTCAGCCCTTGCTGTCCAGGTTTTCCCGGTGCTCTTCCAGGTTGTGGCAGTGCACGTGCTCGCCGGCCTTGATGTCCCGGGCCGCCAAGCCGATGTGCTCGCCGTACTTGACGATGGGCTGGCCTTTGGCGATGTCGCAGGCAGCCAGCTTGTGATAGATGGTGATGTCCTCCGCCGCAGTCAGGCGCTTCTCCTCGCCCGCGCACATGTAGGTGACGGTCTCGCCCTTCTTCACGGGCTCGATGGCGACCACCACGTTGTCCACGGGCTCAACGATCATGCCGTTCAACATAATGTAATACTCCTTTCGTTCCTCAACGAATATGTGTAATGGGGATCAGTGCTTCTCAAACAGGGCTTTCTGTGCCTCGTCTTTCGGGAACTTGGGGCAGCCGAACTTCTTGGCCCACCAAGAGGTAATGATGGGGACCAGAATGGCGGTCAGGATGGCAGACGCCGCCACCTGAGAGGTGGCCACATCCGCCCACTGCGCCCAAGAGGGATCCGCCTCGGCGATAACGGCGGGCACTGCCACGGCGTTGCCTGCGGTGGTTGCCACAGCCCAGCCGGCATAGCCGGGACGGCGGCTGATGAAGCGGTCGCACAGCACAATGAAGGCGCCGCCGATGAGGCAGGTGACAAGGCCCAGCAGAATGCCCTGCGCGCCGCCCTTGGCGATGTTGGTCAGGTTCATGCCAGCGCCCAGGCAGAAGCCCACAAAGGGCAGCAGGATGGTGCCGGCGGGGGCCAGGAAGTCAGACAGGTCCTTGTCGATGTTGCCCAGGATCATACCCACCAGGATGGGGCCGATAGCAGCCACAAGGGCCATGAAGGGGATATCGGCCAGGCCGCCGATGCCCATAGCGATCATGGTCAGCATGGGGCCGTCGTTGATGGCCAGCAGAGGCATGGCCGCCTGGTCCACGGTGTCACCGTAGGAGTTCATCAGGGCCAGATAGATGGAGCCGTTGGAGTTCGTGACGGCGGAGATGATGGCCAGAGAGCTCAGGCCCAGCACACCGGTGGGGCCGAACACCTTGCCCACCACAATGCCGATGGCGGCGCCGATGACGAACTTGGAGATCAGCAGCACACCGCCCCGCTTGACAACGCCGCCCATGTCCCGGACCCGCAGCGTGGTGCCCAGGCAGAACAGCTGGATACCGATGGCGGTGTTGGCGCCGGCACTGGTGAAGACGGCGGTGGTGAAGGAGCCGATGTTGGTGACCTCCGGAAGGAAGGTATTGATAATCGCGCCGAGCAGCATCGGGACGACCATCATACCTGCGGGGATCTTTTTCAGGAATCGCATGATCATGGTCTTTCTTCCTCCTCAATTTGTTTGCTGGGGGGGCAGAGGGCCTCTCCCCTGGCCATTTGCGAGCATTCCCCGCATGAGCGGCCGATCATGCGGGCCGTCACACCAAAGGGATTTATCTTAAAAAAGCCCCGTTGTCAGGGACTCTGGCCACGGATCCTGTCCCAGCCGCCGGACGGCTCTGGGACCGCACACAGATCTCCGTGCAAGGGGGACACCAAGACAGACTCTTGTCAGCGCGGCGCCCTTTTCTGTTCCTTATGTCGAACTCAGTTCTTATTTTGGAATTTTCGGTCGCATTATATCATGCCGTTCCCAGTTTGTCAATTCTCAGACAAGCCAAAGTTTCGCGTTTCGGCCAGCTTTTCGATCTCCGCCTGGGCAGTCAGGAGACTGCGGCGGACCAGCTCGATCTTCTCTTCCCGGCAGCGGAAGAGCGGTACGGAGATGCTGAGAGCCGCGAACACCGTTCCCTTCCGCCGCAGCGGCGCGGCCCAGCAGGCCAGCTGGTCCGTGGATTCCTCCCGCTCCATAGCCAGTTCCCCGCGCCGGACCGCCTCCAACTGGGCCAGCAGGGTTTCCACATCCGTGATGGTCTGCTCTGTCAGCCGGGGCAGGCCCCCGGCATACAGCGCCCGCACCTCCTCGTTCGTCAGGCCGCTGAGCAGAGCCTTACCGACGGCAGTGGCGTTGGCCGGCAGGCGGGTCCCCACCCAGGAAATCAGCCGGATGGGCTGGGGAGAATCCTCCCGCGCCACATACAGCACCCTGTCTTGGTCCAGAATGCCCATCTGGCATGTCTCCTGGCATTTGGAAGCCACCTCCTTCATCACCTGGGTAATGGGTGCCAGCCCCCGGTCCGCCGAGAAGGCCGCTCCCAGCACCAGCGCCCGGGGACCCATAGTATACCGGCCCGTCCCATCGTCCTGCCGGAGGTATCGCCGCTCCTCCAGCGTATGTACGATGGGAAACAGGCTGCTCTTCGGGGCATCCAGGGCCTGTGACAATTCTGTCAGCGTCAACCCCTCCTCTGAGCCGGACAGGCTCTCCAGAATATCCAAAACCCGGGCTGTGGCCCGATGCTGTCCCTGTGTCATATCGTGCTCCTTCCACGCCGGCGCTCTCCGCCGCCGATTGATTTCTCCAGGCCGATCATATCAGATGCCGCTTCGTTTGACAAGCGGGCATGCGCCGCCGCCCTGTTTTCCAACCGGCGGGATTTTACCAGATCTTCTCTTGACATTCAGCGCCGTTTTGTTATACTAAAGCCTGTTTTTCGCGCCCCGCCCGTGCGTTTTCAAAATCTTACCCCGCGGGTTTGGAGCCAGCGGTCCCGGGGCCGTATGAAGGAGGACTTTTCTATGAACGCAGCATATCTGACGCCGGCCATCACACTCTTCAACGAGGATGGCACGCTGGACCTGGCCAGCCAGGAGCGTCTGTTCAACAATCTCATCGACCAGGGCGTAGACGGCATCCTGGTGGAGGGCAGCAGCAGCGAGTTTTTCGCCATGCCCATGAACCAGCGCCGGGAGATGGCCAAATTCGCCATCGAGAAGATCGACCACCGGGTGAAGCTGATCATCGGCACCAGCCACATGGTAGCGGACGAGATCATCAGCTTTTCCAACTTCTGCCTGGACGCAGGAGCCGACGCCGTTATGATCCTGCCGCCCTACTACTTCCACTTCGGCCCCTCCGCTCTGCTGCAATACTATGACCGCCTGGCCGAGCAGATTCACGGCGATATCTACATCTACAACTTCCCTGACAACACCGGCTACACGATCCCGCCTGAGACGGTGCTGGCTTTGGCCAAGATGCACCCCAACATCGTGGGCATGAAAGACACCGTTCCCGGCATGGACCACACCCGGGAGCTCATCAAGGTCGTCAAGTCCCAGATCCCCCAGTTCGAGATCTACTCCGGCTTTGACGACAACTTCGCCCACAATGTACTCTCCGGCGGCAACGGCTGCATCGGCGCCCTCAGCAACGTGGTGCCGGAGATCTGCGCCGCCTGGGTCCGCGCCTTCCGGGAGAACGACCTGGCCGGCATCGCCAGAGGCCAGCAGACCATCGACCGTCTGATGGACCTGTATGCCATCCGCAGCCCCTTCCTGCCCGTCATCAAGGAGGCCTGCCGCCTGCGGGGCATCGCCGCCACCAGTGCGGGCACCTTCCCCATGCCCAGCGCCACGGTGGAAGATGACGCCAGAATCCTGGAGCTGCTGAACCGGGAGGGCGTGCAGTAATCTGCTCCCCCCCTGAAGCCGCACCGCCCCAGCCGCTGTTTTCAAAACGGCGGCTGGGGCGGTCTCTTTTTTATCAGAGAACTCCTCATGGCAGCTCTATATGGACGGACGTGTGGAACACCGGCTCCACCAGGCCGGGGATCTCCACCGCATCGGTGAAATGGACATCTTCCGTGAATTCCTTCAGCAGGGAGACGATATAAGGATGGGGCCGCTCGTCCGGACGTCCGGCGGCCACGCAGACCACGGCGGCTTTCGGCTGGAGCAGCCGCAGCAGCTTCCGGGTGGTGGAGGACAGGGAGGCATGGTGGGGCACCTTCAGGATGTCGCAGGGGGTGGCGGTCTGCGTCTCCCACATGTGGGCGTAGGCGTCGCCCCCCAGAACGATCTCCTTCCCATGGTAGTACAGCCGCTGGCGCAGGCTGGAGACGTTCATGGACTTTCCCCAGTGAATCAGGTCATAGCCGTTCCGCTCCCCCCGGAAGGCGGCGTCGTACACCGCTCTCTGCCGGGGGTACAGGGCGGGCTCGCCGAACAGGATGTCCATGGTGAGGTCGTCCGTCAGCCGGAGACACTCCATCCGGTCCCCCGGCAGCTCCTTGATCCGGCCGATCCGGTCTCCGTACCGCCGCAGGGGGCCGGCGTACAGGTCCATACACCGCAGCACGTTCCGCGCTGCCTTGGGCAGGCCGTTGTCTCCGTCCGGGTCCAGCGGGCCGGAATCGGCGGGGGGCGCATAGGGGGTCAGCAGCTCGCCCACAGTGACGGTCTCCAGCACCCGGCCCAGACCACCGATGTGGTCCCGGTGGAAGTGGGTGACCAGCAGGATATCCAGATGCGCCACACCTTGACTTCGCAGGAAATCCCCGGCAAAGATCCGGCAGGAGCGGGGGTCCTCCACCGGCGGGTGGTCGTCCCGCTCCAGGCTGTCGTGGCCGCAGTCCACCAGCATGGAAAAACGCAGTCGTTCCCCCTCCATCTCCCGGACCAGGATGGAGTCGCCGTTGCCCACGTTGATGAAGTCCAATACCAGCATGTCCAGCCCCCCTGTTCGATTGTTGCTATTACAATATCACAAGGCGCCGCCCCAGGCAATCGAAACCGCAAACGATTGCCGCCAAATTTTTGTCTTAAATTTTGACGTTCTGATAAAAGGGACCCTGCGGCACAACGCCGCAGGGCCGCTTCTTCTCCAGTTCACAGGCTCCGCAAGGCGTCCACCAGGGCGGTCTTTCCCTCCGTCCGGGCGTCCTTCATCTTGATGATCCTGGCGGGGGTTCCGGCCACCACCGCGTTGGGAGGGACGTTCTCCGTCACAACAGCGCCCGCGGCCACCACAGCCCCGGCGCCGATCCGCACCCCCTCGATCACCACGGCGTTGGCGCCCACCAGGACGCCGTCCTCCACCACTACCGGGGTGGCGGAGGCGGGCTCCACCACCCCGGCCAGCACGGCTCCGGCGCCGATGTGGCAGTCGTCTCCCACCGTGGCCCGTCCGCCCAGGACAGCCCCCATGTCGATCATGGTGCGTTTGCCCACCACAGCACCGATATTGAGGATGGCCCCCATCATGATGACGGCACCCTCGCCGATCTCCACCTTCTCCCGAATGATGGCCCCGGGTTCGATCCGGGCCTTGAGATCTTTCAGGTCCAGCAGGGGCACGCCGGAGTTCCGGCGGTCGTTCTCCACCACGCAGTCGGTGATCTTCTCCCGGTTGTCCTCCAGGATGGGCGCCAGCTCGGCCCAGTCCCCAAAGACGATGCGGCTCTTTCCCTCACCGAACACTTCAGCGGATCCGAAGTCCACCGGAGCCGACAGGTTGACGTAAATCTTTACTGGGGTCTTCTTGGGGGAATCTGCGATATAGTTGATGATTTCCTGTGCATTCAAAGCCATCACGCTCCAAACAAGATTTTTTGCAGGTCATAGACCCCTTTGGGCCGCCCAGGCAGCAGCCGGGCGATGTGCAGGGCCCCGTTCACAAAGATCTGGCGGCTGGCAGCCCGGTGGGTCAGCTCCAGTTCCTCATCCGGCCCAAAGAAATGGACCGTGTGGGTCCCGGCCACGGTGCCGCCCCGGAGTGCGTGGATGCCTACCTCATCCTTCTCCCGGCGGCCGCAGTTCCCCTCCCGGCCATACACCGGCCGCAGGCGGTGCTGGGGATCGACAGCTTCCAGCAGCAGCTTTGCGGTGCCGCTGGGGGCGTCCGCCTTCTGGCTGTGGTGGGTCTCGGTGATCCCGATGTCAAAATCCGGCCCCAGCACCGGGGCGATGACCTGCAGGGCCCGGGCCAGCACCGCCACCCCCAGGGAGTAGTTGGCGCTCCACAGCACCGGGGCCGCAGAGCCCAGGGCAAAGAGACTCCCCTTCTCCGCCTCCGTATACCCGGTGGTTCCAGAGAGGAGTGGCGTCCCCGTCCGGCGGACATAGGAGGCGACCTCCGGCAGAGCCTCCGGGCGGGAAAAATCCATCACCACGTCCGCTACACGCCCCAGTCTGCCCAGCTGGCCCAGATCGTCCCGGCCGAAGACGGCCTCAATCTCATCACCGGCGGCCGCAGCGGTCTCCCGGATCAGCGTCCCCATTTTGCCCCGGCCGATCAAAATGATCCTCACAGCAGTCCCGCCTCCTCCAGCGTCCGGCGGAGTGTGGCGGCGTTGGCCTTCCCCATCTCGCACAGGGGCAGCCGCATGGGACCCACGTCCAGCCCCATCATATTCATGGCGGCCTTCACCGGGATGGGGTTCACCTCCAGGAACAGGTCGTTCATCAACTGCAGGTACCGCAGGTGGTTCTCCAGGGCCCGGGCATGATTCCCGTCCAGCCAGTCCGCCACGATCTGGCGGCACATGGCGGGCATCACGTTGGCGTAGACGGAGATGACGCCGCTGCCGCCGATGCTGAGGATGGGCACAGTGATGTCGTCGTTGCCGGAGTACAGGGCGAAATCCGGTCCCACGCAGCGAGCGATCTTCATGGCGTAGGACATATCGCCGCTGGCTTCTTTGATGCCGGCGATGTTGGGGTGCCGGGCCAGCCGTTCCACCACGGAAACCGGGATGGAGCAGCCTGTACGGCCCGGCACATTATAGAGGATGCAGGGAATGTCCACCGCGTCCGCCGTCTCGGCGAAGTGGCGGTACATCCCCTCCGCGTTAGCCTTGTTGTAGTAGGGGGAGATCAGCAGCAGGGCATCCGCCCCCATGGACTGGTACAGCCGGCTCTTCTCGATCTGGGTGACAGTGCAGTTGGAGCCGCTGCCCACCATCACCGGCACCCGGCCGTCCACCACCCGGATGGTGTGCTCCACCACAGCGGCATCCTCCTCATGGCTCATCGTGGAGTATTCGCCGGTGGTGCCCAGGGTCAGGATGCCGTCGGTACCGGCGGCGATCTGCCGCTCCAGCAGCTCTGTCAGCATATCGAAGTTGACGCTGCCGTCCTGGCGGAACGGGGTGACCATGGCGACAATGGAACCTTGCAGATGTTCAAATTTCATGTGAGTGTCCTCCGTCTTTCTTTTTGTCCGTTGGTTGAAGCAACAAAAAAGTCGGTAGAGACACGCCCCTACCGACAGCTCTTTCACACCTCTGCACCCATGCAAAAAGCGGAGTTCCCTGTAAGCGGATAGCGCCCCCGCGGAAAATTCCGCGGACAGTCCCGTGGGTATTCCCCACGGACCCACCCCCTGCCCATACCTGACCAGGGAGTTCGGCGGACTTGCCTCCCCCACGATCCTCGCCCGTCGGCTCCCATGGTCTCGTCGCATCCGCGCCTCTATCTCATTTTCTGGTATCATACCATTACATTCTCCCTTTTGGCAAGGGAAAAAACGGAAAAAAGCGCGTCCGGCAGTCCCGTTTCCTTGTCAAAAGGGACGAAAAATCCCGGTTCCTCTGGTCACCCGACCGTGTCTGTGGTATGATATGATTATTAATGTCATCTCAGAAGGGGAGGTCCTGTCCATGTCCGCCGTCGATTACCGCCGTGCCCTGCACCGCATCCCGGAGCTGGATAACCAGCTGCCGGAGACGGTTCAGCTGGTCCAGCGCATTTTGGCCCCGCTGCCCTGCCGGGTGTTCTCTCCCATCACCGGCAGCGTCTGCGCCTGGTTCGACGCAGGGAAGAGCGATGCCGTGGCATTTCGGGCGGAGCTGGACGCGCTTCCGGTGACGGAGGCCACGGACCTGCCCTACGCCTCTGTCCATCCCGGGCGGATGCATGCCTGCGGCCACGATGCCCACACCGCCATGGTCCTGACCCTGGCGGAGTATGCGGCGGAGCATCTGGCCGAGCTGCCCCGGAACGTGCTCTTCCTCTTCCAGCCGTCGGAGGAGACCACCGGCGGCGCCGGAAAGCTGTGTGAGAGCGGCGTGCTGGAGCGCTACCGGGTCCGCCGGATCTTCGGCCTGCACCTGTGGCCCGGCCTGGAGGCCGGGACCATCGCCTCCCGCCCCGGCCCGCTGATGGCACGGTCCAACGAGGTCACCGTCACCGTGGAAGGCCGCAGCGTCCACATGTCCCGGGCGGACGAGGGGCTGGACGCCCTGACGGCGGGCATCTCCTACCTCCAGCGGGCCTATGACATGATGGAACAGCTGCCCCCGGACCAGCCCCGGGTGCTGCGGTTCGGCAAGATGGTCTCCGGCACAGTCCGGAACGCCATCAGCGGCCGCACCGTGCTGGAGGGGAGCCTGCGCACCTACCGGGAGGACACCTTCCGTTTCTGCCGTCAGCAGCTGAAGGACATCGGCCGGTCCGTGGCAGCGGAGACCGGCTGCAGCCTGGACGTCCACCTCAGCGAGGGTTACCCCGCCGTGTGGAACCACGAAGAGCTCTATCAGAAGATCGCCGCCCAGCTGGGCGATAACGCGCCGACCCTCATGGAAAAGCCGGTGCTGGCGGCGGAGGACTTCTCCTTCTACCAGCAGTATGTGCCGGGGCTGTTCTTCTTCCTGGGCACCGGGGATACCCCCCAGCTTCACGCCCCGGACTTCACCTTTGATGACGAGGCCGTTCTGCCCAGGGGCGTGGAATTTTTGAAAAAGCTGCTGATGCTGCCGTGAGGACAGGCTCATACGCAAAAGGCCGCCGGAGGGGATCCCCTCCGGCGGCCCTGCTTTCTCTTTCCGCCCGCGGTCAGTTTGTTGTCTCCGCCTCGTAGCGGACATAGGCCATATAGGTGGTTCCGGTCCCCTCATCCCAGCAGCTCTGATAGACATAGATCTGCCCCGGCCGCTCCGGGTCGGCATAGTAGGGACAAAGCTCCCCGGTGTCCGGCAGCTCCGCCTCTCCAGCGTAGGAGAATCCCTCCGGGCACGCCTCTGGATGGCGGCCCACGCCGCCTGCCTGCACATACACCGTGCCATCCACCGTGACAGTGATCGCCGCTGTCTCCGGCTCAGAATCGTCTGTGCCGTCTGCTGCACCGTTCACCGTTCCGCCGGACTCACCGACCTCCGCCGTGTCCTCCGTGACGGCAGAGGCGCCGCCGCTTCCAGTGGCTCCGTCCCCCATGTTCATCTGTGACAGGAAGAATGTGGAGCCCACGATCATCAGCGCCAGGCAGGCCGCCACCGCGCCGGTCCAGGGGAATTCCCGCTGCTTGCGGTACGAGGCGGGCGGCGGCGCGGCCTCCCGGATGAACGCATCCCGGATATCTCCCACAGCATCCAGCAGCTGTTCCCTTGTCATAGGGTGAATCCCTCCCTCTCCAAGTGTTCCTGCAGGTCCTGCCGCAGGCGGAACAGCGCCGCGGAGACCGTCCCCCGCCGCCTGCCGCTCCAGGCGGCCAGCTCCTCCACGGAGCAGAGATACCAGTACCGACGGACAAACAGCACCCGTTTCTCCTGGGGCAGGGATTCCAAAAAGCGGTTCAGGCTCTCCGCCAGGGCGGCGGCGTCCGCCGCCGGATCCACGGCAATGCCCTGCAACGCCAGGCTGGTGCCGTGGGGCAGCGCCATTGCGTCAAAATAGCTCTGCTGCTGGGCCAGATTGATGCCAATGCCACACACAATGGCATGGTGGTCCGGCATCCCCTCGCACAGAATGCCTACGATCTTTTTACCGTTCAGCAACAGGTCGTTGGGCCATTTGATCTGGCACTGGATGCCGTACCGCTGTTCCAGCGCATCCGCCACGGCCATGCTGGCAAACAGCGGCAGGCTTTCGGGCTGGGCCAGCTCGGTTTTCAGCACTACGGTGTAATACAGCGCCTGCCCGGACGCATTGATCCAGGTGTGCCCGCGCCGCCCGCGGCCCGCCGTCTGGCTGGTGGTATACACTGCCCCCACCGGGCCGAATTTATCCAGGTTTGCCTTTGCCCAGGTGTTGGTGCTGTCCACCTCTTCCAGATAGTACAGCTCGTTCACGCTGTTGTGGGATACTACTGCATCGTTTACCATTGTTCCGGCACCTGCTTCCATTCAAAACTGCACTGTCCATCCGTGATGGTGATCACGCCATAGCTGTGGGTATCCCGCAGGCTGCCGGGGTTGAACAGTGCCGGGGAAAACGGCGTACCGTGGCGCAGCGTTTTATAGTGGGTGTGGCCAAACAGCACCACATCCGCCCCGCGGTCCGCTGCGTATTCGGCGATCCGCTCGTACCCGGATTTTACCCCGAACAGATGCCCGTGGGTATAAAAGAACAGCACACCGCCAAAGGGTGCCAACCCCTCTGCCGGGTCATCGGAACCAATATCGCAGTTGCCGCGCACCCGGTAGATGGGGTAATCCGGCGCAGCGCCGTTTGCGGCAATGGCCTGGTCCAGGTCATACAGGCCGTCCCCCAAAAAGAACAGGGCATCGGCAGTTTCGTTTTTCAGCAGCCAGCGCAGCGGGGTCACACGCCCGTGTACATCGCTGACAACCAGCACTTTCATGGGTTGCTCGGCCATATCATTCGCTCTCTTCTTCACGGTTGTCCTCATCTTTGGCCGCGATCAGTTCTTTGTAAATATCACCCTTGCTGAACGGCGTTCCCTTGGCAGCCTGTTTTGCGGCTGCGGCGGGCGGGGTGCCCTGCGCCATCAGCAGGCGGGCAGTGGCAACGGCGTCCGGCAGGGTCACTTCCTCCGCCGCAGCCTGCGCCGCCGGGGTACCCGCCATAACCAGCACATACTCCCCGCGGGGATCGTTCTGTTCATAGTAGCGCACAGCTTCACCGATGGTCGTCTTGGTGATTTCCTCGTGCAGCTTGGTCAGCTCCCGGCACAGGGTAATGGAGCGCTCCGCGCCAAAGGCGGCGCACAGGTCGTCCAGTGTTCCGCGCAGCTTGTGGGGGGCCTCATAAAAAATCACGGTGCGGGTCTCCCCCTGCAAAAATTCCAGCCGCTCGCGGCGCTCCTTTTTGGGCACCGGCAAAAAGCCCTCAAACACAAACCGGGCGGTATCCTGCCCCGAAACCGCCAGCGCCGTCACGCAGGCACTGGCACCCGGCACCGGCGTTACCGTAATGCCGCGGGCAATGGCGTCTTTCACGATCTGCTCACCGGGGTCGCTGATGCAGGGCATACCGGCGTCAGAGCAGAGCGCGCAGCTCTCCCCCGCTTCAATGCGGTCCAAAATTGCCGCGCCATGGTGCAGCGCATGCTCATAATAGCTCATCATCGGCTTTTTTAAGCCAAGATGGTTCAGCAGCTTCAGGGTCACGCGGGTGTCCTCGGCGGCAACAAAATCCGCCGCGCCAAATGTAGCCGCCACCCGCGGCGGCATATCGTCCAGGTTGCCAATGGGCGTAGCAACAATATACAAAATTCCGGGCATGGGGTTCTCCTTTTATCTTTTACCGCGCCAAACGTATCAAACGCGCCGCGTGGTTTTGCTTCTGTGTTCATTATAGGCATTTTTGCCCCTGGGTGCAAGACGGCAGAAAAATTCAAATCTTTTTCTTCATCCTATTGGCTTTCCTGATTTAATGCGTTAAAGTCAGCGATGGTGCCATCGTCGGCAGCGCCATCATCAAGCTCTTTGCCCAATACGGCCCCGCCGCCGTGCCCCGCATCGAAGCCTTTGTGCGCGATATGGCACAAGCGGTACATAATGCGTAGTTAGGAGTTAGGAGTTTTGGGGCTGCCGGTTATTAAGGCAATACCGCACAATTCCCGCCTAACGGCTCAAGCACCGCTCCGGCGG
>OJQI01000238.1_pt1 | contig 34507 bp, 26 predicted proteins | sample 1598711 | NCBI WGS metagenome assembly OJQI01 (sample SAMN03922505, study PRJEB24848) | human gut metagenome | isolation source: stool sample | host: Homo sapiens | place: Germany | collected 2011-11 | reverse complement strand
TTATATAAAAACATTATAAAGCCTTTAGATAGAGCTCGTTATCCCGAACTGAGGTATATTATATAGTCTTTCCGCCGAAACGTATTCTAGCGTAAAAAAAATACGCAAAATATCATAAAATATTTTGCAGATTTAAATTTTCTATTTACCTTTGCCGACGAATTAATAATATATTAAAGAAAGGAGATTATAATCTATGTCAAAAAGAACATTAAGTCCACAAGATCAGAGAATACTACTTGCTGAAGCAGGTGGTCAATGTGAACTTGAAGGATGTCCCGAGTTTATCTATGAGGATATGTTGACGAAACAGAAATTCAATTTCGGAGAATATGCTCACATCATTGGAGACTCTCCGGATGGTCCACGTGGTGATATTGATTTGTCGGAAAAGTATTGTAAGGATAGAAATAATATTATGTTACTTTGCCCCAAGCATCACAAAATGATTGATACGATACTTGAAAAGTATACCGATGACCAACTCTTTGCGATGAAGAAACGTCATGAAGAACGAGTGCGTCGCATTTTGAGTATTGGTAAGGATAGATATTCCACTGTGATTACTTATGCTGCCAATGTAGGGTGCCAGAATTGTGTCATCAATTCAGACGAAGTTAATGAGACATTGCTCCTTGATGGATGGTATCCCTCCGAATCGAGACCAATTGAACTGGGCCTCATAAATTCTTCTGTTCAAGATAAATCTCTAGAATATTGGGTAACAGAACGGCAAAATCTTGAACGACAGTTCCAATTGAAAGTCGAACAATATTTGCAAGCTAACAGAATGAGCCGTTTCTCCTTGTTTGCTATAGCACCTATGCCATTGTTAGTGCTACTTGGGGCTCTGATGTCAGATAAGTTTGATGTCCAGGTCTATCAACTACACAAGGAACCTCATTCTTGGATATGGCAAACAGACAAAGTTCAGCCGTTTATTGTAAAGGAACCGGATAAAAAGATGGGTAAGCCCGTTATGGTGTTCTCCCTTAGCTCCGCTGCTGTTCGTGACAGAGTAGACAGATTGTATGATGGACAGGATGTGAGCATATGGGAACTGACAATTCCTGAACCTAACAATGATTATCTCCGTTCCAAAGATCAATTGGCAGATTTTCGTGTTAAGGTTAGGGCCATTTTGGAGGATATAAATCTACATGCGCCAGCGGATGAAGCTATAGATGTTCATATGGCCATGTCCGTATCTTGTGCTGTAACCTTAGGCATGGTTCGTAACTCAAAGGCTGATCGGGCTTATAATTTATTCGATCATAATAATGAGCAAGATTTAAAAGTAATGACTATATAAAAATGAATAATATGAACGAAAAAGAGAAAGAACTGAACGAGGTTTTGGAAGAATTGGCCAAAAATCTGGACATTACAGATACTGAAGATGCTGCTATTCGTGAGAGTTATAATGCAGTTGGAGAATTTCTTGCAAAAGAAGGCACCCTGCTTGATAAGTATGAAGTGGAAATATTTCCTCAGGGTTCATTTAACCTTGGTACCATTATTCGCCCCGTCAAGGAGGGCGATGACCTGGACATTGATTTAGTTTGTGAACTTAAGTCTAAAGAGCCCAACTGGACACAGTATGATGTCAAGCAACAGGTGGGCAATCGTCTTAAAGAGAGCAAACGTTATAAGAATCTATTAGATGAAGAAGGACGTCGTTGCTGGACATTACTATATCGCGATGATGCTCCGACAACAACCCAGAAGTATCATATGGATATTTTACCAAGTATAGTAGATAAGAACTATAAAACAATTGTTCGTGAAATGTATTCTGCAAAAGAATTATCGGAATCAGACTATAATAAGGCTGCAATTAGGATTACAGACAAAGATAGTCCAGACTATAAAATTAGCCCAATACCAGAAACTTGGTTAAAGAGTAATCCTTTTGGGTATGCACGCTGGTTTGAGCTGCAGCAGCAGAAAGGTCGAGTAGAGTCGCGATTATTTGCTAGTGAGGACGTAAAACCTCTCCCAGCGAAGAGAAAGGAAAAGACGACTCTTCAGCGCGTAGTGCAGTTACTCAAGCGCCATCGTGATATTCACTATGCAGGTGATGATGATAAGCCAATATCTATTATTATAACAACTCTTGCAGCAAGAGCTTACGATGGAGAAAAAGATCTTACATCGGCTTTCCGCAATGTCGTTGCAAAAATGAGAAATTATATCGAGACTCGCATGGTGGATGGAAAGGAAATCAAATGGGTACCAAATCCTGTCAACAGCCAGGAGAATTTCGCTGACAAATGGCCCGAGAGTCCTCGTAAACAGCGTCTTTTTTATGAATGGCTTGACAAATTAGAGGCAAATATACATAACATTGTATCATCTAATGACCGTTTGTTACTTGAACGACACTTTAGTGATTCGTTTGGAAAAGAAATGTCTCAGAAAACGTTTGCAGCATTAGCCAAGCAAAAACTCAATGAACGTAAATCTGGCAACTTGCGTATGAGTACTTCTGGTATTTTGTCTTCTGTTGGGAGCACTGCTGTAGCAGCTGGTCATAATTTCTTTGGAGGAGAAACTGATGAATAAGGAACTGTCAACAATGACTCAGGCGCAACAGCTAAGGTCTCTCTTTCCAGGTTGTAAATTGGAAGTTGGAAGGCGAAAACTAATATGGTGTTATGACCTTCAACCTACTGCCCATAGTCGTTGCTACACAGTGAAGATAAAGTATCATCCGAATTCTAAGGGTGTTATGACTCCTGACATCTATGTGATGTTCCCGAAGCATCTACCTCTAGCAGAGGGAAAATACAAATTGCCGCATGTATATTGTAATGAGTCCCAGAAAATATGCTTATATGACTGGCGAAACAAAGAATGGAATCCTACTATGTCACTTGCGTCAACGATTGTCCCATGGGCTTCTGAATGGCTATACTTTTATGAGGTATGGGTGATGACGGGCGAATGGTATGGAGAAGGTAATCACCCAGGAGACAATAAGGAAGAAAAAAAGGATAATCCTTTTAATAAGCAGAAATAATACAATTCATTGGAACAGGGGATTGATAATCGTTCTTTTACTGCGGTTGGCAATCTCCTTTTACATTTTATGTGCCGACAAAGACAATAAGAATAATGCATTTCCTGTTTAATGTGTAGCACTTGATGAGTCGTACAGTTTCGTCCATCTTATAATGACGATGCTATAGACAATGACTTTGGGCATTTTTTGACATAAAATAAAAACAAAAAAAACTAGACGAAAGGATGGTAATGAAATAAAAAAAAGCCCCCGAAAGACTCGGAGGCTCCATAGAATCCAAAATGCATAACAGACGACTTATGCGCTCTCACTAACAGCGTTTGCTTTATTGAGACCATCAATATGTATGGCATCGGCTGCATTACGCTTGCTTTTATCTACGATGTGGGCGTAGATTTGGGTAGTTTTTACGTTTGTATGTCCAAGCATTCCCTTGATGGTATAGATATCCGTGTCATGTTCAAGCTGCAGGGTGGCGAAGGTGTGACGGGAGCAATGTAATAGTCTATGGCGGGCTGAAGGATATCGAATGTCGTCGTATCAATACAGTTCTTGTCCAATGCCATGGATTTGAGCAGCGCATATCTGGCAGAGATTTCCTTACCCTTGACTTTTGAGGCAGGGATGCCTTCCAACACCGCAAGGGCGGAATCAGGCTTGGAATCCATAAGGTTTTCTGCTATTTCCAGCTTCTCCCAGGCCGCTCCGTGTCGGTCACAGCTACCTGTTGTCAGCAAGACTGCCGCCAGCAGGATTATATTAATAAGATTTATATTCTTCTAATCATAGTTCATACGGTTTCCTGTCCCCGCAGAAGTCGCTGATAACCTTTTCGTCATATAGTGCGCTTACATCCAGATGAAGCAAACTCGCTATTTTCAGAAAAGTCAAAACATCCGGCTGAGAAGAATTTGTACACCATTTCGAGACCGTTGTAGGATTTACACCCAGTTGCCGGGCAAGCCACGAATTTGTCAGACTTCTCTCATTCAGGATTTCTTTCAGTCTATTTACTTTCTGCATGGTCTATCAAATTTGGGTGCAAAGATAATGAAAAATTTTCATTATTTCTGAATAACAGCCAGTCCAATCGCCAATACAACAGATATTTTACCGTTTATTTTACATATTCCGAATTATTCTTGCATAAACAACCAAAAATCACCTCTGCCGTGATACCGGATTGAAATAAAAACATTACCTTTGCACTGACAGAATCCGCCTGCTTCCCGTAAGATTTGTGGACTCAATGGGGCATTTTGTAAGTTGGATATACAACATAAATCTATAACGACAGGAGAACAAATAGATACTCAAAAACTATTAATACTTCAATGAAAATAGAAATTGATTTTGATATGGGTTACGAGACGAATATTCCTTGGATTGAGGCAATCTGAGGCTTTGTTGCTAGGCAATTCAAAATGATTCGTTTAAAACGATACAAGTCAGTTTGAGTTAATATAGGCGAATAAGATAAAAAATATCGTAAAAAATAATACAAAATAGCTATTGTTGGCAAAAAAATCACTAACTTTACAATATAAAATGTGTTAAGCAATGAACATAAGTAAAAATAAATTATTACATATAATATTCATATTTATCACGTTGGCCTCACTGACTATCGTGATTTCATGTTCGAGTGAAGAAGAAATTGTTGTTCCAAAGGAAGAAAATGAACAAACAGTCATAATGTTTTTCCCTTGGAGTTCAAATTTGTTACCTTATTTTCAACAAAACATAAAAGATTTTTCTAAAAGTATAGAAGAAAAAGGTTCACAAAATGCACGAGTCATGGTCTGTTTAGCTACAACGCCAAATACTGCGGATCTCATGGAATTAAAGTATGATAATGGAAGTTGTATCGTTGAGAATATTAGAACTTATGACAATCAAAGATTTACTTCGCAAGAGGGTATTTCTAATATATTGAAGGCTATAAAAGAATATGCGCCTGGAAAGAAATATGGATTAATTATCGGCTGCCATGGAATGGGATGGTTGCCAGTAATTCATACAAAATCCAATGAAACTCAAGAGATATTTCATTATAATGTAAGTAATGGCCCAATGACAAGATATTTCGGTGGATTAACACAGGAATATCAAATAGAAACGTCTGTCTTGGCTCAAGCAATTTTAGAGTCCGGAATTACTATGGAATATATACTATTTGATGATTGCTATATGTCTTCAATCGAGGTTGCATATGATTTAAAAGATGTCACGAAATATTTAATAGCTAGTCCCACTGAAGTAATGGCATATGGATTCCCATATCATGAATGTGGGAAATATCTTATAGGAAATGTTGATTATGAGGGAGTTATTCAAGCATTTTATGAGTTTTATAGTCAATATACATATCCATATGGTACAGCAGCCGTTACGAATTGTCAAGAATTAGAACAATTGGCAAATATTGTGAAAAGAATTAATATCGAAAATCAAAATAATAATATATCAGCAAATAGTATCCAGGTAATGGATGGATATACTCCGACTATTTTCTTTGATTTTGAAGACTATATTAATAAGATTTGTAATGATAGAGTGCTTCTTGATGAATTTTCAAATCAATTGAGGAAAACAATATTATTCAAATGTCATACTCCACAATACTATTCTGCTTTTAAAGGAATATTGCCCATTAATCATTATTCTGGTATTACTACTTCTGATCCTAGTAGTAATAGACTTTCAAATCCAAAAATATATACACGATGGTATAATGCCACCCATTAATTTGTATGAATTGAGATTCGATAAAGTCTATATTAAAATTATCAATTCCTCTAATTATATCTCAATTAGGCTTGTTTTTTGTCCAACTGTCAGATACTGTAATGGTTGGACAAATAGGTTCTCGTGACTTGGCTGCAATTTCTTTTGGTGGGAATGTTTATTTTTTTATTTATTTGGAATTGGCATCGTAAGTGTAGGCGTTATCCATGATGGTGTTTCCACCACTATTCACCGTGAGGTTCTGCAATCTGCGACGCTGTGGGTCGTAAGTGTAGAAGGTCTCAGCACCGTTGCAATACTTCAAGTATGTGCGCTGCTCAAACTTGTCATAGCCTATCTTGCTCACATAGTCGTAGCCGTATGACTTGTAGCCATGAACCTTTTCAAGCTGACCGCCGAGGTTATAAGAATAGGTAATCTTCTCCTCGTCTGGATAAATCATCTCTAACCCGTAGTGCTTGGATTTTATATGGAAAAACTTTCAAAGATACTTTGAAACTGTACACACTCGGAGTACAAACGAAAACAATATATGCTTGTGTCGGAAAGGTATATATGAGCTGATGGTAGAGTCGTCATCAACAACAATGGCCCTGATTTGATAAACTCAGCAGGAATACTTGCTATTCATTTTTTATGATGGGGTTATGTTTACAAATTTGAGATTTCATGTAAAAAAGTCCTAATTTCTATGTTTCTCTTCTTGCAAATTATGGGATATTAAGAAAAATATCGTATCTTTGTCCCCGAATTGAGGCGTTCTTTGCATATTGCAAAATACAGAAACGAGCAGAAGGTCGCTCGTTTCCATATTGTTACCTATATAATATAGGCAAACGCCCAACTTCTTGATTTTCAATCAAAGTCCAATTTAGAGCGAGTTAGTTTTTTTAACTTTTTAGCCCATTTTCTATCTTACGCCTAAACGGCACAAAACAGAGACTTTTAAATCTTCTTTTTATAGCAGCGATGACGGCGATGCTGTTCGCTCTCCAGATACTGCCACTGGCTCTGAACACCGGTATTGGTCTCCATCTGCGGCATTGCCTCAGCCCATTTAAAACCATAACGGCGATACTGCTCAATCAGATCGGCAAAAATAAGCGCGTTGGCTCCCTTCTTGCGATATTCCGGAAGAACACCTATCAAGAGCAAATCTACCGTATCCGTCTTGTGCCACTTCAGAACCTTCAGCACCTTCAGCCAACCCGTAGGGAAAAGCTTGCCATCGCCTATCTCGCGCAGCGCATCGGTAAACGAAGGGAAGGAAACACCAAAGGCAACCAGCTTGTTGCCAGCGTTGCCATCTACCACACCCGTTACCAGGTTCAAGTCAGCCTTCTTGATATAAGTATTTACATATTCATCTATCTGCTTCTCCGTAAGCTGCTGGAAATCATAGAGATTCTTGTAAGTCTCGTTCACGATTTCGAACACCTTCCTGCCCATTCCTCCCGAGGTCAGTTCCCGGCGGGTGAACTTATGAACATGCAGATTATATCGGCTCTCTATCATCTGGGCAGTCTTGGCAAACTTAGCCGGCGTCACTTCCGGAATCCTGATGCGGTACTCCAGCCAGTCGTTATCCTTCTCATAGAGCGGATAACTCTCCAGATGCGTCTTATAATAAGGATAATTGTAATTGATATACATCGTAGACTTCCGGTCGAAGCCCTCGATGAGCAAGCCTTCACGGTCCATATCCGTAAAGCCGAGCGGACCTACGCATTCGTTCATTCCCTTGCTCTTGCCCCAACTTTCTACCGCGCGCAACAAGGCGCAGGAAACCGCAACATTATCCACGAAATCGAACCAGCCGAAGCGAACCTGCTTCTTGTTCCACTCTTCGTTGGCACGATGGTTGATAATGCCAGCAATTCTACCTACGATACGAGCCTCGCTGTCAACCGCCAGGAAGTATTGAGCCTCGCAGAATTCGAAGGCAGGATTCTTCTTTGGGTCCAGCGTATTCATCTCATCGAAACGCAAAAAAGGAATGGCAAACTTATGGCCTCTGTAGAGATCATAATGAAACTGAATGAAGGTTTTCAGCCCTTTTTTAGTCGTTATCGGTATGATTCTTATCTCATCATTCATTAGTATATTGTTTTATGTATATATATTCAATTGCGGCACAAAAATACAATAAATTTATGAATAATGCAACTCTTTTCTTATAAATTTATAAAAGTTGGTTCATAATTGTCCAACTTTGTGGATATTTATGTACCTTTGCAGGTTGAAATGCCCCAAAAGAGCATCATAAAGTTATGAAGAAAGAGAAAAGAGACAACTATACATTCCTCACTCATGCCCCTGTGCATCATGTGATTTTTACGATGGCCATACCAACGATTATCAGTATGCTGTCGACGAGCATGTACAACCTCGCCGACACCTATTTCGTGGGCAGCATCAACACGCAGAGTGTGGCAGCGGTAGGCGTTTCCTTTGCAGCAATGGCTGTTATCCAGGCGATAGGTTTCTTCTTCGGTCACGGAGCGGGCAATTATGTTTCGCGACAGTTGGGTGCCAAGCATACGGAAGAGGCACAGAAGATGGCAACAACGGGCTTTGTGCTGAGTTTTCTTACCGGTCTCCTCATCGCCATTCTGGGTCATGTGTTCCTCACTCCGCTCTGCCTTCTAATGGGTTCTACGCCCACCATTCTTCCTTATACAGAGCGTTATCTGGGCATTATCCTGCTGGGTGCTCCCTTTATGACTACCTCGCTTACGCTGAATAATCTGATGCGATTTCAGGGCAATACAATGTATGCGATGAAGGGCATCATGTCGGGTGTGCTGCTCAATCTGATTCTGGCTCCTCTGCTCATTCTCTACTTCCAGCTGGGCATTACCGGAGCCGCCGTAGCCACCCTCATCAGCCAGTGTTTCGGCTGCGCCATGCTCTTTTGGATGACGCATAAAGGCGAGAACATCCGCATCCGTCTCAGCAATTTCACCCCTACCCGCGCCTTTGCCAAGGAGATTATCTTCGGCGGAACCCCTTCGCTGTCAAGACAGGGACTGGGAAGTATCGCTACGCTGATGCTAAATGTGGCAGCAGGTGCGTTTGGCGATGCAGCCATTGCGGGCATGAGCATCGTTACCCGCATCTCCTTCTTTACCTATGCGATGGTCATCGGTCTGGGGCAGGGATTCCAGCCGCTCTGCGGATTCTGCTACGGCGCCAAACTCTATGGGCGTGTAAAGGAAGCCTTCTTTTTCTGCATTAAATGCGGCACGGTTTTCCTCAGCGTCTGTGCCCTTCTCGGCTTCATCTTCTCAACTTCCATCATCAGCATCTTCCGCGATGATGCAGCGGTTGTAGCCGTAGGTTCGGTGGCTTTGCGATGGCAGGTGCTCAGTTTTCCGCTCGTAGCCAGCATCGTGCTCACCAACATGCTGATGCAGACCATCCGTAAACCGGTGAGAGCCAACATTGTAGCGGCAGCACGAAGCGGACTTTTCTTCATTCCGCTCATCTTCATCCTCCCCTATTTCTTCGGACTGCTGGGCGTGGAGATGTGTCAGATGTGGGCAGATTGCTGTTCGTTTGCCGTTGCGGTTCCGATAGCCTGGAGCGCTTTCAGGGATATGAGAAGAGAGAAGATGGAACTTGGGAAAAGCCACTAGAAGATAAGAAGATACTAGAAGATAAGAGAAAATACTTGAGATAAGAGAAATGGAGAAGACATATTACATAGGATTGGACGTTGGCTCTACGACAGCCAAAATAGCCGTTATCGACAGCGATAACCGGGTAATTTACTCAAAATACGAACGCCACAACGCTCGTGTCAACGAACTTGTGTCGCAATATTTCGATGAGATTTTAGCCCTCACGGGCGATGCAGAGGCTAGAATCTGCGTAACGGGAAGCGTAGGAATGGCTACTGCCGAACAGCTCCAGGCGGAGTTTGTACAGGAGGTGGTGGCTGCATCAGTCTATGCCCGTACTGCCCATCCTGAGGCGAAGGCGCTCATCGATATTGGTGGCGAGGACGCGAAGGTTATCTTCTTCAAGAAAAATGGAAATATGGAACTGCGCATGAACGGCAACTGTGCCGGCGGAACGGGCGCTTTCATCGACCAGATGAGTGTGCTGATGGGCGTAGAGAACCAGAAGATGAGCGAGTTGGCGATGAAGGCAGAGCACGTTTATCCGATGGCTGCCCGCTGCGGCGTGTTCGCCAAGACCGACATCCAGAACCTGATGGCACGCAATCTGCCCGAAGCAGATATTGCAGCCAGCATCTTCCATTCCATCGCCGTACAGACGGTGGTAACGCTTTCTCACGGCATCAGCTTCAAGGCTCCTATCCTGCTCTGCGGCGGTCCGCTGACCTTTCTTCCGGCTCTCCGCAAGGCTTTCTGCGATTATCTCCATCTCTCACCAAACGATTTCATCGTATCAGGAAACAGCAATCTCATCCCGGCTCTGGGCTGTGCTTACCGGGCTAAATCGGCAGATTCTGCAGCCTCAGTATCTATTCTCAGAAGCCGGATGAAAAAAGAAATACAAACGGAATGGACCAGCAGTCTGCTGCCTCTGTTCAAAAACGAGAAAGAGCACCAGGAATGGCTCAAATCAAAGGCGAAATTCGCTACCGAAACCCAACCGCTGAATAAAGGAAAACAGCAGGTTGTGATTGGTATTGACTCGGGCTCTACTACGACGAAGATTGTTGCGGTAAGGGTGAATGCGGAGACGCCTACGGGAGATATTGTCTTTACCAATTACCGCCTGAATCTGGGAAATCCGATCAAGGCAGTAGCGGATGGACTGAACGCCCTGAAGCAGGAAGCTGCATTGCGAGGCGCTGAACTGGAAATCGTAGGCTCCTGCTCTACAGGTTACGGCGAAGAACTTATCAAGGCGGCTTTCGGGCTCGACAGCGGCATTATCGAAACAATGGCGCACGAAAGAGCGGCTGCATCGCTCATGCCCGACGTGAGTTTTATCCTGGACATCGGCGGACAGGACATGAAGGCTATCTTCGTGGAGAAAGGGGCTGTGGTGCGCATGGAACTCAACGAGGCGTGCAGTTCGGGCTGCGGAACATTTATCCAGACCTTTGCCAACAACATGGGTTATTCTGTAGGCGATTTTGCCCAACTCGCCTGCCAGTCGAAGGCTCCCTGCGACCTGGGAACCCGCTGCACCGTCTTCATGAACTCGAAGGTAAAACAGGTGCTCAGAGAGGGCGCATCTGTAGCTGATATTTCTGCCGGAATCTCTTATTCTGTCATCAAGAACTGTCTGTATAAGGTATTGAAACTCCATGGTAATGAGAACCTTGGAGGCAAAATCGTTGTGCAGGGAGGTACGATGAGAAACGATGCGGTGGTAAGAGCATTTGAGTTGCTCACCCATACCGAAGTGGCACGAAGCAACATGCCGGAACTGATGGGCGCCTACGGTTGTGCCCTTCATGCGGCGGCAGATTACAAGCATCGCACATCTGCAGAAGACGAGCACCCTGCCTCATCAAGATCCATCGATGATCTCCAGAATCTGGCTCATTATGAAACCAAACAGCTGCAATGCAAAGGCTGCGAAAACCATTGTTATGTTTCCCGCTACACCTTTGCCGGCGGCAACCGATTCTACTCCGGAAACAAGTGTGAGCGTGTGTTCAACAACAAGGGAGCAAACGGGATAAAAGGCAAGAATATCTACGAATACAAATATAGTTTACTCTTTGATAGAAAGGAAGTTAACCCACTTGACGTTGTAAAACACAACGTCAAAGTAGGCATTCCTCGCATCCTCAACATGTACGAGGAATATCCGTTCTGGAATGCGCTGCTCCGGGCAGCAGGATTGGGCGTGATTCTCTCTTCCGATTCCACTTTCAGCCAGTATGAAGGAGCCCTGAATACGGTGATGAGCGACAATATCTGCTTCCCGGCTAAACTGGCTCACAGTCATCTGAAGGAACTCAACGAGAACCCGAAGGTTGACCGCATCCTCATGCCATACGTGGTTTATGAGCATAATGACGACTCGAAGAATACGCTGAACAGCTTCAACTGTCCGGTCGTTTCGGGCTACAGCGATGTCATCAAGTCGGTCATCAATCTGAAAAAACCAATCGATACGCCCGTCATCAACTTTGCCCAGCCTAAGGCGCTGGAAAAACAGATTACCGATTATCTCAAGCAACTGGGAGTAAGCAAGAAGGCTGCCCATAAAGCGCTGAGAGAGGCCCTCTATGCTCAGGCAGTATATGCAGCTGAAATCAAGAAACAGGGCTGGGAGATTCTGAAGCCAAACAAGGGACTTACGATTCTACTGGCGGGCCGTCCTTATCATACAGACCCGCTGATTCAGCACAAGCTGAGCGAGATGATAGCCAATCTGGGAGTCAACGTCATCAGCGAAGACATCGCCCGGGGTAATCTCTTTGCAGATTTCAAAGACTTCAATCTGGAGAATCTGGCGGCAGAAAGAAATGAGGCTGCATTAGCCAGCCAAGACAACAACGAAGCATACAACTGTCAGCCAGAGACTTATCTTGTGAAGCAATGGGCGTATATGAACCGCATTCTGAAGGCAGCACAATGGGCAGCCGAACAGGACGACGAGGTTCATTTCGTCCAGATGACCAGCTTCGGCTGCGGTCCTGACAGTTTTATCCAGGACGAGATTCGCGACATCATGAAGCGCCACAACAAGCCGTTCACGCTGCTGAAGATAGATGATGTGAGCAATATCGGCTCCCTGAAGCTCCGTGTCCGCTCGCTGATAGAAAGCCTGAAGGGAGTAAAGGAAGTGAAGAGTGAAGAACGAAGAATGAAAAATTCAACAGCTGAAGAAATTCAACATTCAACACTCAACATTCAACATTTACAGCAGACCAAGGTATTCACCAAGCAGGATATTCATCGCAAGATTCTCGCTCCTTTCATGACCGAATACCTCACCCCTATCATTCCGCCTATTCTGAAACTGATAGGCTATGATGTTGAGGTACTTCCAATGAGCGATGAGGTAAGCGCCGAACTCGGCTTGAAGTTTGCCAACAACGAAGTCTGCTATCCGGCAACACTTATCGTCGGCGACATCATCAAAGCCTTGAAATCAGGCAGATACGACCCAAATAATACGGCAGTAGTGATGAGTCAGACGGGCGGCCAGTGTCGCGCAACCAACTACGCTGGTCTCATCAAGCGTGCGATGATTTCCAATGGATTCCAGGACATTCCGTTGCTCACACTCGGTGTAACAGCCTCAACAGGCGAAGCATCAGGCTCAACAGACGACAAGCAAGACTATAACGAGCAGGACGGCTTCAATGTGCCTTGGCTGAAATACAGTCAGATTATCGTTACCGCCATTTTCTATGGCGATGCAATCAACGAGATGTACAACGCCTGCATCGTAAGAGAGCGTAAACCAGGCATTGCCAGAGAGTTGCGCGATAAATACATGCAGCTGATAGACGGACCTATCGCCCAGAATTCAGCCAAAGGACTCATCCGACTCCTGGAACAGGCAGCCGAAGAATTCAACCAGATGACCCTCGACAGAGAACTGCCGAAGGTAGGAATCGTAGGCGAAATCTTCCTGAAGTTCAATCCTTTCGCCCACCAGTTCCTGGAGCAGAACATCATCTCGCGCGGCATAGAGGTGGTTCCGCCTCTGCTTGCTCCTTTCTTCCTGCAGGAATTTGTGAACGTGGAGATACAGAAACACATGCGGCTGAGTTGCACCAAAGTGCCTGATTTCATCATCAAGGGCGCTTACCAGGCGCTGATAGGCAGAAGATTGAGCCAGGTAAACAAGGCAGCCGGCAAGTTCCGCTACTTCCGTCCGTTCACCAATATCTATGATGATGCGAAGGACGTACAGGGACTGGTTTCGCTCGCAGCCCAGTTTGGCGAAGGCTGGCTTCTGCCTGCCGACATCGTAGGTTACATCCGTGATGGCGTGAACAACATCATCTCGCTCCAGCCTTTCGGTTGCATCGCTAACCACGTGATTTCCAAGGGCATCGAGAAACGTCTCCACGACCGTTTCCCTACACTCAACCTCGTATCGCTCGACTTCGATTCCGGTGTTTCAGAGGTAAACGTCACCAACCGACTGCTCCTCTTCCTGGACAGCATCGCAAAATAAGACAAGCCAGACCCATGTACGGTAAAACACCGTACATGGGTCTTTCCGTCTTTCATCCCTCAAAAAATCACTCTAAAAAATACAAAAAACCGTAGCTATTTCTTTGTCATTCAAGAAAATAATCGTATCTTTGCACTCAAATTTTATTGAGACATTAAGAAAATGAGTAAAGATACATTAACTCATCAGCTGACAGAGACCATCGAGGAGCTTTCGAGCGCCGAATCTTTGAAGGGTCTCTTCCATCAGCATCGAGACGGGAATCCACTTCCTTCGGGCAAGGCGCTCGAAGAAATCATCAGTTTGTCCCGTTCTATCCTCTTTCCGGGATATTTCGGCAATTCTTCGGTAAATATCTCAACCATCAAATATCATATTGGAGTAAGAGTAGAGAAACTCTATGAGATGCTGTCAGAGCAGATTCTCGCCGGCCTCTGCTTCGCCAACGACTGTGAAACGGAAACCCAGGCTGAACTGCAGCACCAGCGTGCCAAGGCAGGCGTGATTGCAGCCAAGGCAATCATGGAATTCCCGAGACTGCGCAAGATTCTGGCTACCGATGTAGAGGCTGCCTACGAGGGCGACCCGGCTGCCATGAGCCACGGAGAAATCATCTCCTGCTACCCGGTCATCAAAGCGATTACCAACTACCGCATCGCTCACGTGCTGCACGAACTGGGAGTGCCGCTCATTCCGAGAATGATGACCGAACTGGCTCATTCGGAAACCGGTATTGATATTAACCCGGAGGCTACCATCGGCAAGCACTTCACCATCGACCACGGTACGGGTGTGGTGATTGGAGCTACCTGCATCATCGGCGACAATGTGAAACTCTACCAGGGTGTAACCCTCGGAGCCAAGAGTTTCCCACTCGATAAGGACGGCAATCCTATCAAGGGAATCCCTCGCCACCCTATCCTCGAAAATGATGTCATCGTCTACGCCAATGCCACCATCCTCGGTCGCATCACCATCGGAGAAGGCTGCGTAGTGGGAGCCAACGTATGGGTTACCAAGGATATGAAACCGAAAACAAAGAAATATAAAAAAGAAAAACAAAGTTTATTAGATATAGAATTCAATAATGGAACAGGAATTTGAACTCATTGCCAAGACCTTCATGGGCCTCGAGCCTGTCTTGGCTGAAGAGCTCACCCAGTTGGGTGCCAATAATGTACAGATCGGTCGCCGCATGGTGTCTTTCACAGGCGACAAGGAAATGATGTATCGTGCTAACTTCCAGTTGCACACAGCCATCCGTATCTTAAAGCCTATCAAGCACTTCAAGGCTAGAAGCGCTGAAGAGGTGTATGATCAGATCCAGAAGATCAAGTGGGATGACATCTTAGACGTGAAGAAGACTTTCTCTGTTGACTCAGTAGTCTACTCAGAGGAGTTCCGCAACTCACGCTTCGTAACCTACAAGGTAAAGGATGCGATTGTTGACTGGTTCCGCGAGAAGCAGGGTACACGTCCAAATATCAGCGTATCTAACCCGGATATCCGCCTCAACATCCACATTGCAGAAGACAATGCCACCTTGAGTCTCGATTCAAGTGGTGAGAGTCTGCACCGCCGTGGCTACCGCCAGGAGCAGGTAGAGGCTCCTCTGAACGAGGTTCTCGCTGCAGGTATGATTCTGATGACTGGCTGGAAGGGCGAATGCGATTTCATCGACCCGATGTGTGGTTCAGGTACCATCGCCATCGAAGCTGCCCTCATCGCCCGAAACATCTCTCCAGGTGTATTCCGCAAGGAGTTTGCCTTCGAGAAGTGGAACGATTTCGACCAGGATCTCTTCGATACGATTTATAACGACGACTCTCAGGAGCGCGAGTTCGAGCACCATATCTATGGTTACGATGTTGACATGAAGGCTGTAAACACAGCTAATCTCAACGTTCGTGCTGCCGGTCTCAGCAAGGACATCACCATCTCACAGGCTGATTTCAAGGACTTCACCCAGCCAGCAGAGAAGAGCATCATCGTGATGAACCCTCCATACGGTGAGCGCATCTCTACCCCTAACCTCCTGAACACCTACAAGATGATCGGTGAGCGTTTCAAGAAGGCTTTTGCCGGCAATGAGGCTTGGGTATTGAGCTACCGCGAGGAGTGCTTCGAGCAGATTGGTCTGAAACCATCAATCAAGATTCCTGTATTCAACGGAAGCTTGGAGTGCGAATTCCGCAAGTATGTGATGTTCGACGGCAAGATGAAGGACTTCCGTTCTGAAGGCGGTATTGTGAAGACTGAGCGCGAGAAGAGCGAGATGGCTCAGAAGCACCGTTTCAAGAAGGAGCGTGAATTCAAGAAGCGTGTTAGCGAGGAGACTGAAAACGAAGAGGACGATATCCGTTCTTTCAAGTTCCATACTCACCGTCTGGAAGACTTCGAGAAGAAGCGTGCTGAGTTCCATAAGGGCGGCCGTTCACGTATCGGCGGCGGTCGACGCAATGATGACGACGATGACAAGCGTGGAAGCCGCAGCTTCAAGGGCGACCGCAAGGGTGGCCGTGACTTCGGTGGAAAGCGTTTCGAGAAAGGCGACAAGCGTGGTGGCTTCAAGGGCGACAAGCGTGGTGGCCGTGATTTCGGAGGCAAGCGCGGAGGCAAGAAGAACTTCAGCGTTGACTTCGACGACGAGGATTAAAGACACATCGACCCATGCGTCGTGTTTCACGACGCATGGGTGTTAAACCCGATAAAGTAAAGAATATAATGAATCTGAAGAATTCAATTTATAAATTATCTTTTGCTGCTATGATCATGATGGCTATGAATGCAACCGACTTACAGGCTCAGGGCGTGGTTCCTGCTCAGAAAGGCGAGAAAACCTTTACACTGGAAGACCTGAACTTCGGCGGCAACAACTATCGTAACATGGTAGCTAAGAACCGCTGGTGCACCTGGTGGGGCAATGAACTCGTTCGCCAGGATGTAGATGCCTGCTATCTCGTCAACAAGACGACAGGCAAGGAGACCAAACTCTTCGGCATCAATGACATCAACCAGTGGATTGCTCCTACCAAGGACATCAAGGTAAGAGCCCTCTACAATGCTCTCTTCCCTTTTGCAGGCAAGAACATCGTGATGGTAAGCAACGGCAGCAAGACTTATACCGTAGACTTCAAGAAGCATAAGCTGCTGAGCGAGATGGATTTTGCTGACGGCGAGAACCTCCTGGAGGCTAACGCCCAGCAGAACGCCTTCGCCTATCTGAAGGGCAGCAACCTCTATGTGCGTACCTTCGATGTAACCAGCAACGCCCTTACAAAAGAAAAGAAATCTCACGATTTCCAGCTCTCAAAGGATGGAAGCCGCGAAATTGTTTATGGACAGAGTGTTCACCGCGATGAGTTCGGTATCAGCAAGGGAACCTTCTGGAGTCCGAACGGCGAACTGCTCGCCTTCTATCGTATGGACCAGAGTATGGTAACCGACTATCCGCAGGTCGACATCCCGGAAATCGGTTTCAATCATCCTGAAACACAGAGTTGCATTGCTACTCCTGCACCAGACAAGTATCCGATGACTGGCGAGACATCCCACAAGGTAACCGTAGGCGTGTTCGACTGCATGACCGGCAAGACCATCTATCTGAAGGCTGGCGATCCAACCGACCGCTACTTCACCAACATCGCATGGAGTCCGGACAGCAAGACCATCTATATGTTTGAGCTGAACCGCGACCAGAACGACTGCCGTCTGACTGCCTACAATGCAGAAACCGGCGAGAAGACAGGCGAACTCTATCGCGAGACCGATGAGAAATATGTAGAACCTTGTCATCCTATCCAGTTCCTGCCTTGGGACAGCAGCAGTTTCATCATGCAGAGCCGCAAGGATGGCTACAACCACCTCTATCTCTGCACCCTGGGCAAGCACGGAAGCCGCATGGCCAGCAACACAGAATCGCTCGAAATCAAGCAGTTGACTTCCGGTAAATGGGAAGTGATGGAAGTGCTCGGTTTCAACAGCAAGCGCAAGAGTATCATCATCGCATCCAACGAGAAATCGCCAATCCAGAGAAACATCTTTGCCGTAGATACAAAAACCGGCAAGCGTACGCTGGTAGATGATTGCGGCAAGGGATGGCACAGCGCCACTTTGAGCGAGAACGGACAGTATGTCTTCGACAACTACTCTACTCCTACCGTGCCTCGCAAGATTGCCCTCGTGAATACCGAGAACGGCAAGCGCACCGCTTACTTCACTGCCGAGAACCCTTGGAAGGGCTACAATGTGCCTGAGTACAGCTGCGGTACCATCAAGGCTGCCGATGGCGAAACAGACCTCTACTGGAGAATGGTGAAACCGGTAAACTTCGATCCAAACAAGAAGTATCCTACCATTATATATGTATATGGTGGACCTCATGCCCATAACGTAGATGCCCGCTGGAACTACTCTAGCCGTGGTTGGGAAACCTACATGGCAGAAAAGGGCTATCTGCTCTTCATCCTCGACAACCGTGGAAGCGAGAACCGTGGCAAGGCTTTCGAGCAGGCTACCTTCCGCCAGCTCGGACAGATTGAGATGCAAGACCAGATGAAGGGTGTGGAATATCTGAAGACGCTTCCTTACGTAGATGCTGACAAGATTGGCGTTCACGGCTGGAGCTTCGGCGGATTCATGACCATCTCGCTGATGACCAACCACCCTGATGTGTTCAAGGTAGGCGTAGCAGGCGGCCCGGTAATCGACTGGCACTGGTACGAGGTGATGTATGGCGAGCGCTATATGGATACCCCACAGACCAACCCAGAGGGTTACAGGAAGACCTCCCTGCTCTATCAGGCAAAGAACCTGAAGGGCAAGCTGCAGATTATCCAGGGTTTGAACGATGTGACTGTAGTGCCTCAGCACTGCCTCACCTTCCTCAAAGCTTGCATCGCAGCAGGCACCCAGCCAGACTTCTTCGTCTATCCTGGCGAGCCTCACAACATGAGAGGTCATCAGAGCACTCATCTGCATGAGCGCATCAGCAATTATTTCTTCGATTATTTGAAATAACAAATTCAAGTTTCGCAAGTGGTTCAAGAACGGGCTGAAGGCCCAAAAGCTCCTAGCCCAGGGCATCGCCCTGGGTATAATGGCAATCAGTAAGGCGCCCTGTAAGGGCAAAAGCTTTATGTTTTGTCTGGAGTTTTAAAGCTTTTGCCCTTACAGGGCGACAGGTTTGCGTCCGTAATTACCCAGGGCGATGCCCTGGGCTAGGGGCTTCTGCCCTTTCAGGGCGTGTGGGGCTTACTTGCGAAAGTTTAGTAACAAACAATAACTTACAGCAAATGAAAATTTTATTGTTAGGAGGCGGTGGCCGCGAGCACGCCTTAGCATGGAAAATCGCTCAGAGCGAGAAGTGTGAAAAACTCTTCATCGCTCCAGGTAATGCCGGTACACAGAATGTCGGCGAGAACGTAAATATCAAGGCAGACGACTTTGAGGCGCTCAAGAACTTCACAGTAGAAAATGGCGTTGATATGGTGGTAGTTGGTCCGGAAGACCCATTGGTAAAGGGTGTTTACGATGACTTCAAGAACGATCCTCGCACCCAGAACATCCCTGTCATCGGTCCATCAAAGGCTGGCGCCGTACTGGAAGGCAGCAAGGACTTCGCCAAGAAGTTCATGAAGCGCCACAACATCCCTACTGCCCAGTATGAGACTTTCGACGGCGAGCACGTAGAGGAAGGCTTGAAATTCCTGGAGACACTGAAGGCTCCTTATGTATTGAAGGCAGACGGTTTGTGCGCCGGTAAGGGCGTTCTCATCCTCCCTACCCTGGAAGAGGCTAAGAAAGAGTTCAAGGAGATGCTCGGCGGTATGTTCGGCAACGCTTCTGCACGCGTAGTCATCGAGGAATTTCTCAGCGGCATTGAGTGCTCTGTATTCGTATTGACCGACGGCAAGAACTACAAGATTCTGCCTGAGGCTAAGGATTACAAGCGCATCGGCGAGCACGATACCGGTCTGAACACTGGCGGTATGGGTAGCGTTACCCCTGTACCATTCGCTACCAAGGAGTGGATGCAGAAGGTTGACGAGCGCATCATCCGTCCTACAGTAGAGGGACTTGCTGAGGAGAATATCGACTATAAGGGATTCATCTTCTTCGGTCTGATCAATGTAGAAGGCGAGCCTATGGTCATCGAGTACAACTGCCGTATGGGTGATCCAGAGACAGAGAGCGTGATGCTCCGCCTGAAGAGCGACATCGTGGATCTCTTCGAAGGTGTAGCAGCAGGCGACTTGGACAAGCGCAGCATCGAGTTTGATGAGCGTGCAGCAGTCTGCGTGATGCTCGTAAGCGGCGGTTATCCAGAGGCTTACAAGAAGGGTTATCCTATTCAGGGCATCGACGATGTAGAAGGTTCGGTAGTATTCCACTCCGGTACTGCCATGAAGGATGGCCAGGTAGTAACCAACGGTGGTCGTGTCATCTGCGTAAGCAGCTACGGCAAGAACAAGGAAGAAGCCTTGAAGAAGAGCTTTGCTGAGGCACAGAAGATCCAGTTCACCGACAAGTACTTCCGTTCTGATATCGGACAGGACCTTTAAGTAATGTTTAATTAGTAGTGATTAATGATTAATTAGGCAGATGCCTTATCGTTTACTTCAGAAGTAAACATTAATCATTAAACACTAAACATTAATATAGATGTTAAGAAAGAAAACTTTTCAAAATAAAGTAGCGGCTAGCCGCTACTCTTTACCAATTACTGCAACCCTTGCCACACTGGTTTGGGTTGCAGTAGGTTTATTGGTATCCAATATCTGGGTAGAATTTGCTTTTACAGCCATGTCTACCCTGCTGATGGTGGAACTGAACAACCGTAATGCCCTCATGCGTACCTACAGCCGAATGGTATCTTGCAGTTTTCTGGCATTACTGACGATGACAGGACTCCCCCACCTCTCTTTAAAAAGCAGTATTGTGACGATGTGTTTCATCGCCTTTTATCTCATTATCTGGAATTGCTATCAGGATAAACGCTCAACAGGCTGGACTTTCTACGCCTTTGCCTGCATCGGTCTGGCATCGATGATTTTCGTGCAGATAGGCTATTTCATGCCTATCCTGTGGATCATGATGATGGTGTTTACCCTCTCGTTTAGCGTAAAGACATTCTTTGCATCCCTGGTAGGTCTCATCGTGCCCTACTGGTTTGCAGCCGGTTATTTCTTCTATACCGACAACATACAGGGGCTGGCAGATCACTTCTGTGAATTCATCAACTACAGCGAACTCTTTGATTATTCGCAGGTTACCGACCATCAGATTCTGAACCTGAGTTTCGTTACCCTGCTCACCATCATCGGTTCCATCCACTTCATACGCACCAGCTACGGGGATAAGATACGCACCCGCATGATCTACGAAACGTTTATCATGATATCGGTTGCCTGCATCATCTTCATCGTCCTCCAGCCTCAACATATACAGGAACTGGGCGGCATCCTGATTGTGAATACAGCACCGCTTATCGCCCATTTCATCACATTCACCAGAGGTAAGTTTACCAACATCTCCTTCATCCTGCTGCTCATCATGCTGGTACTTATCATGGCTTACAACATACTCGTACCAGAGAGCATATTACTATGAGTTGGATTATAGATTTCTTAATGAGCTGGGGCTACTGGGGCATGCTGGTATCAGCCTTCCTTGCCGGCAGCTTCTTTCCCTTCAGCAGCGAGGTGGTCATGTCTGGCTTACAGGCTGCCGGTCTGGAACCTATCCAGCTCGTACTGTATGGAAGCATCGGCAATGTGCTCGGTTCTATGTTCAACTATGGCGTAGGACGGATGGGCAAGCTGGAATGGATTGAGAAATATCTGCATGTAAAGAAAGAGAGTCTTGACAAGGCTCAGCATTTCATGGCCGACAGAGGAGCCTGGATGGGATTCTTCGCCTTCCTGCCCTTGCTGGGAGAAGCCATCACCATCGTTTTGGGACTGACGAGAGCCAACATCGTGATTTCTGTCATCAGCATCACCATCGGAAAGGTGTTGAGATATGTACTGCTGGTTTACGGACTGAGTTTCATCTTTTAAACCAACTGCAAAAAAATGATTCATATAAATTGACTGCTTATGAGAAAGTATTTATACCTTATTATATTATGCGTGGTTTTCGCGGGCTGTAAAGGCAGCCAGCAGAAAGGCAACACCGCAGAAAGTAACGGAAAGGAATCTGTCGCCAACAGCGATGGCAAACCTGCTGTTACCGTAACTATCCCTCCCTACAAGTTTTTCGTTGATAAGATTGCCGGAGATAAAGTGGATGTCAACGTGATGGTATCCAACGGCAACAATCCTGAAACTTACGAGCCTTATGCCCAGCAGATGATGGAACTCTCCAGGAGTGCCCTCTATCTGAAAGTGGGAAGCATCGGTTTTGAACAGACCTGGATGAAGAAACTGCAGGACAACGCTCCTGACATGAAGGTGATAGATACCTCTACAGGCATCACGCCCGCCAAGACACCAGGCGGCAATACCGACCCGCATGTATGGATGAGTTGCAAAAACGCCCGCATCATCTCCAGCAACATCTTCAAGGCACTCTGCCAATTGGAACCGGAGAACAAGACTTTCTTCCAGAAAAACTATCAGCAGCTGCTCAGCAGCATCGACAGGCAGGACAGCATCATCAGAAAGAGTTTCAAGGATAATCCGGAGATGGTTCGCAAGTTCGTCATCTATCACCCTATCCTCACCTACTTTGCCCGTGATTACCAGCTGGAGCAGCTTGCCATTGAGGAAGAAGGCAGGGAGCCTAGTGCTGCCCAGCTGAAGAGCCTCATCGAGAGAGCAAGAAAAGAGAAGATCAAATATTGCCTCATACAAGCAGAGTTTGCCAACCGCAACACCACAACCTTCATCAACGAGAGCCACACCAAGCCAATGAATATCAACCCATTGCAAGGCGATTGGAACTGGGCGATGCAGGAAGCTGCAGCAGCGGTACAGGGCAAGAAAATCGTTGTTGGGAAGTAAGCTCCACACGTTCTGTAAGTTCCACACGTTCTGTAAGCTCCACACGCCCTGAAAGGGCAGAAGCTCCTAGCCCAGGGCAACACCCTGGGTATAATAGCAGTTAACAAGGCGCCCTGTAAGGGCAAAAGCTTTGTTAAAACAACAACTAATCATAAAGTTCAATGTTCAAAGTTCAAAGTTCAAAGTTAATAGAGATAGAGCATCTTTCGGCTGGTTACGAGGGCAAGGAGGTGCTCCACGATATCAACCTCACCGTCTACATAGACGATTATCTTGGCATCATCGGTCCCAACGGTGGTGGCAAGACAACCCTCATGCGCCTCATCCTGGGACTGATGAAACCCACAGACGGCAGCATCCGCTTTTATAAAGACGGGGAGGAAGTAAGGGAAATCAGTATGGGATATCTGCCCCAATACAATCATCTCGACAAACAGTTCCCTATCTCCGTTTATGAAGTGGTACTCTCAGGACTCAGCAAGACCAAAAGTCTCTTTTCGAGATACACCCAGGCACAGCACCAGCAGGTACTCGACTGTCTGGAACAGATGCAGCTCACGGAGTTGAAAGACCGCCATATCGCAGCCTTGAGCGGCGGACAACTGCAGCGAGTACTCCTCGCCCGCGCCATTGTTTCGAAACCCGATGTGGTAATCCTCGATGAACCCAACACCTACATCGACCGCCGTTTCCAGAAGCAGATGTACGAGATGCTGGAACAGATCAACCGGGAGTGCGCCATTATCATCGTAAGCCATGATGTAGCCGAAGTGCTCAATAACGTAAAGCACATCGCCTGCGTAAATCATCATCTCCACTACCACGATACGGCAGATATGCCGAGAGAGAAACTGGAAGAGCATTTCTTAAATGTATAGGCTTATTATATAATAATGCCTAAAAAACAGGTGCAAAAATCCATATTATCTCATCTTTTTATTACCTTTGCAACTGGAATGTGCCTTCCTTGAAAGGCACGGAGAAAGCATTCAGAAACAGATAAAGCATTCAGAAAGAAATATAATACATTAAAGTTTAAACAATAATGAAACAGTACAGATTAGTGGACAATATCTTCGGATGGGTCGCATTCATCATTGCGGCGTTCACTTATTGTTCCACAATTGAACCGACAGCCAGTTTCTGGGACTGTCCTGAGTTTATTACGACTGCTTACAAGCAGGAGATCGGTCACCCACCTGGGGCACCATTCTTCATGCTTTTAGGCAATTTCTTCACACATTTCGCCAGCGACACTACCCAGGTAGCCAAGATGGTAAATACGATGAGCGCCCTGCTGAGCGCCGTCTGTATCATGTTCCTCTTCTGGACCATCACCCACCTGGCTCGCCGACTCGTCATCAGCGACTGGAAAGAACTGACCACCAGCAAGCTGATTGCCATCGAGGCATCCGGTATGGTGGGCGCACTCATCTACACCTTCAGCGATACCTTCTGGTTCTCAGCTGTCGAGGGTGAGGTTTATGCGTTCTCTTCTGCCTTTACCGCTGTGGTATTCTGGCTGATATTGAAGTGGGAAGACCATGCTGACGAGCCTCATAGCGACCGTTGGCTTGTACTCATCGCCTATATGACCGGTTTGAGTATCGGTGTCCACCTGCTCAACCTGCTCTGTATCCCAGCCATCGTATTGGTTTATTATTACAAGAAGGTGCCACATGCCAACCTCAAGGGCTCACTCCTGGCGCTGTTCCTTTCATTCCTCGTAGTAGTAGCCGTACTGTATGGTGTGGTTCCAGGTATCATCACCGTAGGCGGCTGGTTCGAGCTGTTCTTTGTCAACACCCTCGGCTGTCCGTTCAATACCGGTGAAATCGTATACATCATCTGTCTCGTAGCCTCAGTCATCTGGGGTATCTACGAGACCTGTAATGCATCAGAGAAGAACGAGAAGAAGCAGAATATCGCCTTCGTTCTCGGCTTCGGCATGCTCGGCATCCCATTCTACGGATATGGCTGGACAGCTGCCATTACCGGCATCATCGTGCTGGTTATCCTCTGGTTCGTACTCGGCTACAAACGCAAGCAGGAAGTAGTAACAGGCGTTGAGGAATCTACAGGCATCGCCAAGAAGAAGATGCAGCTCCTGCCTCTCATCTCAGCACGCGTCAAGAATACAGCCTTGCTCTGCATGCTGATGCTGATGATTGGTTATTCCAGCTACGCACTCATCGTGATCCGTTCTTCTGCCAACCCTCCTATGGACCAGAACTCTCCTGAGGACATCTTTACCCTGGGAAGTTATCTGAGCCGCGACCAGTATGGCGACCGCCCTCTGTTCTATGGCCAGGCTTATACATCACAGGTAGCCCTCGAAGTAGACGGCAACATGTGCAAGCCTGTCATGAAGGAAGGCGCACCGGTTTACCAGCGCAAGGAGAAAGCTTCGGCTGATGAGAAGGACTCTTACTTCGTAGTAAGTCACAAGAATAAGTATATCTATGCCCAGAACATGCTCTTCCCTCGTATGTACAGTTCGGCTCATGCCCAGGCATACGAAGACTGGATGGGCGGTGTAGAAGGCACAGAGATTCCTTACGACCGCTGCGGAGAGAGTATGATGGTGAAGATGCCGTCACAGTTTGACAACATCCGCTTCTTCCTCTCTTACCAGTGCAACTTCATGTACTGGCGCTACTTCATGTGGAACTTTGCCGGCCGTCAGAACGACATCCAGGGAAATGGTGAGCCAGAGCACGGAAACTGGATTACCGGTTTCTCATTCATTGATGATTCACTCTATGGTGACCAGAGCAAATTGCCAGACGACCTGAAGGAGAACAAGGGCCACAATGTATTCTACTGCATGCCGCTGATTCTCGGTCTCATCGGACTTTTCTGGCAGGCTTGGTATACCCGCAAGAAGAAGGTAATGAAGAACGGCAAGGAAGAGGAAGTACTCCTCCCTATCGGAATCCAGCAGTTCTGGATTGTATTCTTCCTGTTCTTCATGACAGGTCTTGCCATCGTCATCTACCTGAATCAGACACCTATGCAGCCACGTGAGCGTGACTATGCTTATGCCGGCTCATTCTATGCATACGCTATCTGGTGCGGTCTCGGCGTACTCGCCATCATCGACATTCTGAAGCGCAAGATGAAGCTCAGCGGTACTGCCGTAACAGCTATCGTAGCAGTCATCACACTTCTCGTACCTATCCAGATGGCATCACAGACCTGGGATGATCACGACCGCTCAAACCGTTACACCTGCCGTGACTTCGGTCAGAACTACCTGATGTCACTCCAGGAGAAGGGCAACCCTATCATCTTTACCAATGGTGATAACGATACCTTCCCACTCTGGTACAACCAGGAGGTAGAAGGCGTAGGAACAGATGCCCGCGTATGTAACCTGAGCTACCTGCAGACCGACTGGTATATCGACCAGATGATGCGTCCTGCATACAACTCACCATCTGTGCCAATCACCTGGCCACGTCTCGACTTCTGTTCAGGTACCAACGAATATGTATCTGTTGAACCTGAGGTAAAGAAGCAGATTCTCGACTTCTACAAGCAGGATCCAGAGAATGCCAAGAAGCAGTTTGGTGACGAACCGTTCGAGCTCAAGAACATCCTGAAGAACTGGGTACGCAGCAAGAACCCAGACATGCACTTCATCCCTACAGATACCCTCTATGTCACCATCGACAAGGAGGCTGTAAAGAAGAGCGGTATGATGATGGCATCAGATTCTATTCCAGACAAGATGGTCATCTCGCTTGCCGGCAAGAGCGCACTCTACAAGAACGACCTCATGATGCTCGAAATGTTGGCACAGTGCAACTGGACCCGTCCGCTCTACGTAGCACTCACCGTAGGCGAAGAGAACTATATGAACCTCGGTGACAACTTCGTACAGGAGGGACTTGTGAACCGTATCACTCCGTTCACCACCAACAAGCCAGGTGCCAAGAACTTCGATACAGAGAAGGCTTATCACAACATCATGACCCGATTCAAGTTCGGCAACCTGAAGCAGAAGGGACTCTACATCGACGAGACAACCATGCGTATGTGCTATACCCACCGTCGCCTGCTCGCCCAGACAGCCCTCCAGCTCATCGCCGAAGGCAAGAAGCAGAAGGCTATCAACATCCTGAAGAAGGCTGATACCGAGATTCCTGCCTACAATGTTACGCTCGACTACATGAGCGGTGGCTTGGATATGGCTCGCGGCTGGCTGATGACCGGTCAGAAAGCCAAGGGTAAGGAATATATAGAAGCGGTATGGAAGAATGCTTCACAATACCTCAACTACTATCTCTCGCTGCCAAACGACCGTTTCCTCCAGGCAGAGCACGACTGCATCCGTCAGATCATGATCATGCAGAGCATCTGCGAGGCTGCCGGAATGGTGAGTCCACAGTTGGAGCAGAAGTATGAGAAGCAGCTCAACAACCTCTACCGTCTCTATCATGGCAGAGGTGGCAGAATGCCGGAAGGCAATCAGTAAAAAATAGAAAAAAGTTTGGTGTCGCGAAACACGACACCAAACTTTTCATTATACATATAAACCTGTTTTATCCATGTTCATAGAGCAACCAGCCAAATGGCTCAGATGGTTATATCCAAAGGCCATCTGGAGAATGGACAAGAAAGACCATTCTGTCTATCTTACATTTGATGACGGTCCGATTCCAGAGTCAACTCCATTCATCTTAGAGACCCTGAGAAAGTACAATATCAAGGCGACTTTCTTTATGGTAGGCGAGAATGTTTTGCGCCATCATGACCTCTACAACCAGATTGTGGCAGAGGGTCATCAGGTAGGCAACCATACATTCAATCATATCGGTGCCTTCAAGCACCGTGTCATCTCCTACGTGCTCAACACCAATAAGGCGAACGATATCATCCATGCCCATCTCTTCCGTCCACCTCACGGCTGGATGCGACCAAGTGAGTATTGGTGGCTGCACCGCACTTACAAGGTCATCATGTGGGACGTGGTGACGCGCGACTATTCCAAATGGATGACGGCAGAAGATGTGGTGAACAATGTGAAGCGATATGCCCGCAATGGCAGCATCATCACCTTCCACGACTCGCTGAAGAGCATTGAAAAGCTGAAGACAGCGCTCCCTCAATCCATAGAATGGCTCATGGAACAGGGTTATGAATTTAAGACTTTTGAATAAGAAGCTGTTATTCCCAAACAGGAACAGCCCAATAAACACAGACAAGAAATGAGCAAAAGAATCAACAGTTATCAGGCAGTAGCTGCATTTGTAAGAGGTTTCTTCGAAGCTTACGCACGTGGCATCATCGATGCTACCATCGAAGGCAATGACTTCAGCAAGAAGAACGAACCGAAACAGATCAAGCAGATGATGCTGGAGCACTATGGCGAGGTAAACCAATACTTCTTCGACATCATGTTCTCTACCCTCGTACGCCTCAACTACAAGACTGCCGAGGAAGCCAACGAGCGCATGAAGAAGCACTTCGACAGCATGAAACAGGCTGACCCGACCTTTGAGCCAACCATGCTCGACTACCTGCGCATAGCCTGCAAATCAAACCAGCTTTACAAGGCGATGGAATCAGAATACAAGCGTAACTTCACCTGGCTTCTTCAAGGCAAGTTTACCACACTTGAAGAGCATGTACGCGATTATACCCACGGCATTCTCATCAGTCTCGCCGACGAACCGATGGCCATCCATCTTCTGGTCCGCATCATCGTAAAGGCATACGCAGCAGGCTTGAAGTGTGGCAGCAAGGAGGGCGAACAGCACCAGCTCCACATGCCTACCCTTCACGGCATGTTGCTGAACAATGTCAACATCCTGCTCAACGAGACTCCGCTCAAGAGCAGCACCGAAGATCCTGTTGCCCTCTTCAAGGAGGCATGCAAGAATGAAGAAGAAAACATCAACGTTCTTTTCAACACATTAAACGAGGCGATGAAAGAACTGGCAGAAGAATAAGAGAAAAGAACAATTTCCTTCGCCTCATTGTCACCGATTACAACCTCGGCAAACTTTGGTTTGCTATTTAATTGTTTCTTGCCTTGTACCATAATTTGAATAATTTAAAATTATGGTGCAAAGGTACATTGCTAATGCCATAATCTTATCTCCTATTATTTAGTTTATATTTCGCAGCAACAGATGATCAATAAAAATTGGGCACAGGCTGGCATGAAGGCGTTGGCAGAGATAGCAGACATCTATCCACGTATGACGAGCATTCACGACAGCAGCCTATTTGACGATAGCTTTGCAATGGATTTTATTAACTATGGTGACAAAATTATCTATTGTGCAATGAACCTGTATGTTGGCTACATCAATGAGGCAACCAACTTCGCAGAAAGTCAAGGTGGCGGCGATAGCGATACCAAGGATTGGGGACGTGAGAAGGACGAAGATGAGATAGAATGGATAAGACGATGCTTGAGACAAGCGACAAAGATAATTAAACCTATGAAGAGGAAAGGCTTGTGTAGATAAGATATTAAGGGAGGAGTGCATTTCGAACACACCCCTCCCAAATTATTTTACAACTCGCAATGATCTTGCGAATCACTATCCTTAGTAACGACTTGAATAGTGAGACGAGTGTGAACTATGCGAGCTGTGAGAACTGTGTGAAGAATGAGAACTGTGCGAATAGTGACCCGCAAGAGAACTCTTTACCATCTCAATGGCTTTCTGTAAAACCAAAGGCTGGTTCTTCTGCTTCTCAATTTGTGTTGTTTCGTCACTATTGCCCAATACGTTCATGATGTTATCAGAAACGTTGGCGCAATAACTCGTTGTAGCGATAAATGCCGAAACAATCAAAAACATTAGTCTCTTCATTGATACCTCCGTTTTTTAATTTGACAATATTGTTAATAATTCACTCTGTACATGAATTTGTACATTCTATTTTATGGATATGTGTACTTATGTTATTTTTATTTGTCGAGAAAAAACCTCCACACTCATTTTTAAGAACACATCCGTTGCAGACTGGAAGATAGACATCTTTCCATTCACTAATTGATTGCTTTGCAAATGGGCGCAATTCTGGTGGAAGCACACATAATTGAGCATTGTAGATATAAGTCGTTATACCTCTGTCGTTCAAAAGAAGTACAGCTTCTCTCAGCTCATTATTATAGCTATATGGATCTATCCACAAGTCTTTTAAATTCGTCTCCGCCAACCCTGTAGTTTCCATCTGCATAAAAGCTACCTGGGTGACAAATGGGAAATTATGATAGATATAATCAGCCAACTGTGGCAATCTCTTATAGGTCTGTTTGTGGACAACCACCCTCAAACCTATCTGTTGCCCAAACTGTGCCAAATTATACAAACCTTGAACCGTTTTGTAAAACGTCTTAGCTCCTACTATATGGTTATGGATAGAAGCTATATCTGAAAAGATAGGAATGTCTATTTGTAAATCATGATGGTTGCAAGCTGCCAACTTTGCAGCGTAGTCAATATCAGCAAATTTCACTCCATTGGATAGTATGCTTATGGCAGCTTTAGGACATGATTTTTTTATTTGGCGTATAATCTCAAATAATCTGTCACCAATCATAGTTGGCTCACCACCAGTAATTCCGACTTCTTGTGTATTCTTATCGAACAGTTTAATCAAATTCAGATTAAAATCAGTTCTGTCCTTCTCTTGCTGCACTGGAGGTTGAGGACACATGATACAACGATGATTACAACGAGCAGTAGCAAAGATTGCATTGGATGCAGAATTGATTTCATATAGAAAACACACCTCTCCATTAGGGGATATGTTTATCACATCACCTTCATTAAAGTCAGAAATATTGTCAACTTTTATGCATGGTGTAGATATCTTGTCTGAGAAATCATGTGCTGAAATGATAGCCTTGTAACCTTTAGGCGTATTCTGCTCATTGGTCACAAGGATATATGCTGAACGGTTAAATATATTTTTACCGCTAAGTGTTACTCGTCCGAGAAGTTCCTCTGCGTTAGAGTTGTATAATGATTTAACTTGTTTCATACCTCGCTATTTTATCCAAGACCAAAATATTCTGTTTATCTCAGGGTCGTGCCTTTGGAGAAGTTCAAAAAGATAATGCATGATAGCTTTGTTCTTCTTGCACATCTCGTTTGTAGGACGATGCCCAACCATATCACCCTGTTCCGACATATTTCTTACAGGGTCAGCACCACAGTAAGGTTGGAATACACATTCAGCACACTCTGGCAGGCATTCATTGCAAGCATTACTGATAATCTCATGCAGCTTTTCTCCATTGAACATACTTTGATATGAATCCTCATTCACATTGCCAAGTCTGAAATAATAGTTTTTGAATCGAGCCATCATTCTTCCTTCGTCAGCAACGTACACGCTACCATCATAATCATATATTGCTCCAGCTATGCCAACACCTGCAGGAGATTGCAAGTCAACAAAGCCTGTCGCAAAAGGAGTCAGAATCCTGCGAAGAAGTAGGGCTGCATATCCTTCAACAAAGAATGTCCCTTTCTTGTTGAGTTCAATGATATAGTCCAATCCCTCTTTGTAGTTCTTTACGAAATCTTCAATCGGATAGGCAATCTTATCCTTATGCTGCTTTGCAAAACCGTAAGGGTTCAGTGCTCTTAAGAAGATGTTATGGAAACCTAATCTGATGTATTCGTCTATGATGTCCTTGAATCTTCCAAGGCTATACTTTGAGGTTGTCATTAAAGCGGATGCACATTCATCGTCGCCCCAAATACCACGAATCATCTGTAGATTTTTCTCAAAGATAGCGTGGTGGTCAAGGTTCTTGTTTTGGAGAGGTCTGTTAGTGTCATGCAAATCCTTAGGACCATCCAAAGATGTAGAAATCATACAATTATGTTTCTTTAGATACTTGACCATCTTCTCGTTGAGTAAAGTAAGATTTGTACAGATGACAAATTCCAATTCACGTTTCTTGAATAGGTTTTGCCATTCAGCCTCTTCTATGATATACTTCACCATTTCAAAATCGGTCGAAGGGTCACCACCTTGGAATTCAATTTTGATACATGGAGAAGGAGACATGAAGATAGTTTTGACAATATTCTTTGCCGTTTTCTTGGTCATATCGGCAGAATGGTCAGTACTTTCATGTCTTTTTACCTGACAATAGATACAACTTGAATTGCAGCGCAAAGTTGGCACAACCATGTGCAAAGAAGTGAAATCTTCCAAGATACTCTTCTTTGTGCGGAATTTGGTTGCTAACATTTTTACAACATCTTCAACCTTGTCTGTTGTGGCTATTTGCTTTGACTCTATATCATAGAATAAGTCACTTGTAGGGTCAAGTTCTCCATTGACGAATTTGTGAAATTCGTCATTCTTTAGGAAAATATATTCTCCTACATCATTCGATAGAAGATATTCTTCTTCGTTAAATCGAGCGAAGCGAAATGGAAGTATTGTATAAGTATTATTCATTGTTCTATCTTGAAGAATAGTGAGACCTGTGTGACACATGTGAACTATGCGACCGATGAGAGTAGTGAGAAGAGTGGCATGACTTCAATAATGGCGCAAAAGAAAATGAGGCTTTTTGAAGTACCAAAGGGCGTTTTGCCATTTCTATTATATCTTGTTCGCTTTTCTCTATCTGTACTATATCAGAATTGTCATCGTAAGAGAGTGACGTTAGCAGGAATGTCACGAAGAAAATAAAAGAATGTCTCATCGGCTGACTGGCTTAAATGCTTCCTCAACGATTAAATCCCGAATATACCCATACTTCTCCGTTGTAATCTCACGAAGTTGTTGGTCAATCAAGTCGTTGCAGAATTGTTTAACGATATTTTCGTCAAGTCCACCGTCTTTTGATTCAAAAATCACACAGACTTGTTTATCATTGCTTGGCATCGTGTTCTGATAAACAAAGAACTTGTCTGTGTATCTGTAAATTGTAGCAGTGATAGCCTTTTCACTATATAAGTTCAAGTCAATGGCTACTTGGAAACCGCCTTTGTCTGTCTTTGCGATTGGAACTTTTATACAACTCATACCAACTATTCTTCTTTTTTGCCAACGGCTACCATATTGGCATGATTAACAAATGGTTGGTATATATACATAAAAACGTGGAGCCTGTTCTGTCACTCGTTCCACGCAGTAAAGGCTCTGGCATCGCCCAAGTTGTCGAAACGAGCAACGCCGAAAGCCCCACGCCTGTGTACGTATATAGAAAGCACTCTTGACAATGAGCGATAGAATCGTCCAAAGCCAATGAGGGCTGTATACAATACACCTCATGAGGCGTTCCCGTTGCTTTGTTCTTGACAACTTTTGCTCGAACTGCCAGATTCTTACCGCGTCAAAACCAAAGCGTACAGTTACGCCTTATATGTATATATGTCTGCCCAACCTCTGCCCATCGGGGCTTCCGGTATGGGTATAGACGTTACAAAGGTAACAATTTTACCTTGAAAAACACTTTGTTTGGCTGGAAAAGTATGATTTTAAGGTCTGATTTAACATTATTAAATATGAATATGTCAAAGAATTCCACTTTTGCGTGATTTTTCTTGCTGAAAAGTTTGTATTATCAATGATTACTCGTATCTTTGCACCGTCAGTTCCCACCAAGCCTCTCAACGATGCACAAATGCGTGGGGCTTTTTTGTTTTTATGGGTATATGGCAACAAGAATTCCGTTTATAAAAACATATTCCACGCCCCATGAGTTAGTGCAGCTACTCAAAACAAGAGGTATGGGGTTTTGAATCTTGTATTAAAATCTTTACTTTTCGTATCTAATCAGGCTCACACGGATCTCACGGATTCAAACTACTTCCAGACTCTACAGCTTTTGGTTTTACAGCACCCCCTTCCAGCCAGCTTTCACGAGCAGGAAGGCGGCGCCTTAATGGCTCTGATTCAATCTAAAAAAGTGAAATCAGTATTTTCCTATCTCATCCTGGGCTTTCTTCAAAGCGCGGATTCTTTCCTCCTTCTCTACTCGCTTCTTCACTTCCTTCTCTATCATTTCCTCTAAGATCTGGTCGAGAGGACGGGAGAAAGGATGCCAACCGTAATCGGCGTTCTCCTTCGTGTGACAGAACAACACCGTGCCAATACCCATCCATACCTTCAGGCGAACTTCCTCGCTAGCATAATGGGTGAAAATCCAATTGGTAAAACGAACAAACTCGGAGAGCAACATATGCTCGCCCTTGTTCAAATGAGTGAAGAAACTGCGAGTCAGGTGAAACGCTTTCTTGATGTCACTCTTCTTCAACACCCAGGCACGCATGCCTTCGGTCAACTCATGATAAGTCGCCTTCTCTGAATAAATGTGCTTGGCAGACTTCACTAACTGGTTTGACAACTTGTCGAAACGCTGCTCAGCAGTCTTCGACGAAATCTCAGCCGCGAGCTTCAACTTCTCATCGGCAGAAAGAAGGAATTTCTTTTTTCCATCCTTAAAAGTTTTAAAAAATTAATATTTAAATTATTCGTTTTTACCACAATGTGGTAATTTTCGATTATCTATATCGCCCTTTTGTCGTATCTTTGCTGACAGTTACCGAATGGTGAACAGCGGGGTGAACACTTGCCCCAAGCATTCACCTTTTCGGCTCAGGGG
>OJQI01000223.1_pt1 | contig 36207 bp, 27 predicted proteins | sample 1598711 | NCBI WGS metagenome assembly OJQI01 (sample SAMN03922505, study PRJEB24848) | human gut metagenome | isolation source: stool sample | host: Homo sapiens | place: Germany | collected 2011-11 | reverse complement strand
ACGAGATAGCGTAGCGTCTCGTGGGCTCGGAGATGTGTATAAGAGACAGGTTGTGGCCTTATTTCAAACCCATATTCAATTTTGCAAAAAGCTAAACATGTCAGTCAATATAATGATAAAAATAAAAAGGCTCACTTCAGATGAAACATTTGATGTACTTGCATTTAATGTTACAAATGCAGGCAATGTTGACGTACGCATAGAACAATGGGGGATGTATATTAATAAAACATACTATGTTGTCCCTACATATAGCCAAAACATGGAGATAGTTGAGCAAAAAGAATTACCTATTATTCTTCATCCATCCGAAAAAGAATGCTTTTTATTAACCCATAAAACTTTTGTGGATACTCTGCAAGGCATTTATATTCCGAACAAAAAGAAAAAGCTAATTTGTTATTTGTCGGACTCAACAGGAAAAACGTATTATTGCAAATCGAAGCAAAACATTTCCGAAATAATGGAACGATTATCAATTGGACAACATAAAGTCATCCATTCCAATGACAACAAATAGAGCGTTACATCCATTTGGAGTTCGAATATGCAGCAGAGGTGAAGCACAATGTCAACATTGATTTCCGATAAATTCTCCGCCTGGCAGGCGGAATGCGAGGCCCGGTTCCAGCAGCTCAAGGCCAACGAGGAGGAGCTGAACCGCATCTTCATCGACATTTACGGCCTGCAGGACGAGCTGACCCCTGAGGTGGCCGACAAGGACGTTACGGTCCATCGAATTTTCCGCACAAAGGACGACGTGCCCGAAAGCATGAAGGGCAGCGCCTATGTGCGCACCCTGCGGGATGAGATCGTCTCGCTGCTCTCCTACGCCGTTGGCTGCATGTTCGGCCGCTACTCGCTGGACGCGGAGGGCCTTGCCTACGCGGGCGGCGATTTCAGTGAGCAGTGGGCAGTGGTCAGTGGCCAGTATTATAAGCGGGAGGCCGTGGAGTATTATGTCGGTAAAGAGTTACAAAGAGCTCTTGGTATGGCAGAAAGCGATGCTGTTGACGGAGGAAACGTATCGGCTGGCAAAGCTGCTGCCGCGGGAAGAGTTGTACGCTTTGTCCGGCCAGATGCGCAGAGCGGCGGTGTCGATCCCCTCCAATATCGCAGAGGGACAAGCGCGAAGCTCTACGAAGGAATTTGTAAACTTTCTCTCGATTGCACGGGGCTCGACGGCGGAGCTGGAAACACAGCTTACGATTTGTGTTCGCCTGAAATACTTGCAGCAATCACAAACGGGTCCGGCGCTGAGCTTGTGCAGCGAGGTTGGAAAGATGCTGAACGCCTTGATTGGAAAGCTGTCCGCTGCGCACTGACCACTGACCGCTTCTGCCCCGACGCAGACAACTGCATCCCCGTCACCGATGAGGAATACTTCCCGGACGACGTCGTGGGCCGCCTGGTGGAATTCGTCCGGGTGGTGTACGGCGCGGATACGCTGGAGGAAAATCTGGACTTTATCGCAGAAGCCCTCGGCAATAAGGGCGCAACCAGCCGCGAGGTCATCCGCAATTACTTTTTGAACGATTTCATCAAGGACCACAATAAGACTTATCAGAAGCGCCCCATCTACTGGATGTTCGACAGCGGAAAAATGAACGGCTTCAAGGCGCTGGTTTACATGCACCGCTGGAACGCCGACACCACAGGCAACGTCCGCGTGGAGTACCTGCACCGCATTCAGCGCGTTTACGAAAGCGAGATAAGCCGCATGCAGGACGTTATCGACAACAGCCCGAATGCCCGCGAGGCGTCCGCCGCGCAGAAGCGCAAGGACAAGCTGGCGAAGCAGCTGAAGGAGACCCGGGACTACGACACAAAAATCGCCCACCTGGCCCTCGCCCGCATCGGCATCGACCTGGACGACGGCGTGAAGGTGAACTACGAAAAGGTACAGACCGGGCCGGACGGAAAAAAGCTGGCGATTTTAACGGCGCTCAAATAAAAACGGCGCCCCAATACTTTATCGAACTCTAAGGCGGTACTACTATGGCGGAACTGAACTTGAAACAGATAACGGACAAGCTGAACGCGGAGTTTGCCGGGGACGTGCGCAAGCTGGTGTTCTGGTATGACGCGGGCGCGGAGTTCGCCGGCGATGTCGATGCGCTGGGGCTGGAAAACGCCAAAGTGCTGCATCTTGCGCCGGACAACCAGTTTTACACGAAATACTTTCTGGAGTGTGTGGACCGGGAAACGAATTACCTGGTTTATGCGCCTTTTGCAAAGCCTGCCCTGCGGGAGAACCACCTTGCAGATACGATACGGTATTCCAAAGAATTTTTTGCAGACCGCGCCTCGCTGCTCTGCCTTGATCTCGGTATCGGCGAGCAGCATAAGCCCGTGATCCAGCAGTACATAAAATTCTTTGCCAGCCGGGAGCGGACACAGCGGTTTTACGAGCTGGAGCTGGAAACGTGGAGCCGCAACACGATCGAGACCGCGCTCATGAGCGTGCTGTGCAAAAGCAAAACCGCCTCGTTTGAGGAGGCCGTCCGCTGCATCCTCACGGAGGATGGGCTTGAAGACAACAAATATCTGGCGGAGCTTGAAAAGTACGGCCTGCTCCCCGCGTTCTGGCGGCACGTTGAAGAAGCCTTTGGCTACAGCGACCCGAAGCCGACGCTTGAAAAGCTTGTGATGGCGTGCTTTGCCACCTATGCCGCCCGCAGCATATCCGCGGAGCTTCCCCGGGCGTGGAAGCCGTTCGTCACCTGCAAGTCCGGCAACATCGTTGCGTTTTTGGACCATCTGATGAACAGCTATCTTTATGCGGACCGCTTTGACGCGCTTTCCGCGCTTGCCTATGAGGCCCTTGGCGCCGCCGGGCAGCTTGCAAGGCTGCCCGTGGAAGCGCTGGCGGGGTGCTGCGCCTTCGCGGGCGTTGACCGGCGGCTGATCGCGTGGCTCCGGGGACGGCTGGAGAGCGAGGACCTTGACGCAAGGCTGGACGGAAAGTCCATTCCGGAAATCTGCGCGCTTCGGCGCAGGCTGCACTTCGGCCGGCAGTTCCGCAGCGAGTATTTTATTCTTGAAAACGCGTTCGGCATCATGGCGCACGGAAGCTATACGCCTGTTTCCGGTATTGCGGACGCCGTCCGGCAATACATCGAGCGGGATGAAGCGGTTGACCGCCACTACCGGTACTTTTACCTTTATTTTGACCGCCTGGAAAACAGCGCAGATTTCGAGCGGCTGCGGGATTTGACAGAGAATATTTATACCAACGATTATCTTAATAAGCAGCTTGTCGGCTGGAACCGGAGCTTCACGGAAGCGGGCGGCAAAACCGGCCTGCCGCGCCAGCTTGATTTTTATTCCCGCTGTGTGCGCACCGCCCGGGAACGCACCGTTGTTATTATCTCGGACGCTTTGCGCTACGAGGTTGGACGAACGCTTTTTGAACGGCTTCAGGCGGACGAGAAATGCACCGCGATGCTTTCCGCAATGCAGGCGGTTCTGCCTTCTTATACGCGGTTCGGCATGGCGGCGTTGCTGCCCCACAAAAGAATCGAGCTCTGCCCCGACCTTCGTGTGACGGTGGACGGGAAGCCGACCGACGACCTCAAACAGCGCGAGGCGGTTTTGCAGGCCGTCCAGCCGAACAGCCGCTGCCTCCGGTTTGACGATATCCGGTCCATGAAGGTAGCGGAGCTGCGGGAGATATTCACCGGGCAGGAGGTGGTGTATGTTTACCACAACCAAATCGACGCCCGCGGCGATAAGGCGAGCACGGAAAACGAGGTCTTTGCCGCCTGTGAAGAAGCGGTTGACGAAATTTTTGCCCTTATCAAGCGCCTGACGGTGAGTGCAAACACCATTCACTACATTATCACTGCGGACCACGGTTTTCTTTACAAGCGCGATAAGCTGCAGGAGAGCGACAAAATCGGCGGCATTCCGGGCGCCGGACGCAGGTTTGCGCTCAGTGCACAAGCGGTTCAGGCGGACGGGGTGGCAAGCCTTCCGCTCGCCGCAGTCACAAACGCGGAAGATGCCCGAAATGTGTATTTTCCCCTTGGGAGCGACCTCTTTAAGGCGGCCGGTTCCGGGCTCAACTACGTTCATGGCGGCAGCTCCCCGCAGGAGCTGATTATCCCGCTGCTCGACGTAAAAACGGAAAAAGGACGCCGGGACACGTCGGTTGCGCAGATCGCGCTTGTCAGCCTGACCTCCAAAATTACAAATCTGATCACCACGCTCGATTTCGTACAGACCGAACCGGTCAGCGATGTGGTGAAGGAAACAGCCTACCGGCTCTGTTTCATCTCGGATGATAACGAGAAAATCTCCAACGAGAACATCTACCTTGCCGACAAAAAGGATACGGACACCGCAAAGCGCGTTTTCCGGCTGCGGTTCTCGTTCAAGAACAAAAAGTACGATAAAGGCCGGAAATATTACCTCGTTGCCTTCGACGACAAAAACGGTCTTGAGGCCTTGCGGCAGGAAATCATCATGGACATCGCTTTCGCGGATGATTTCGGTTTTGGATTCTAAGATGGGAGGATGAAAAGCGATGGATGAATTTGAACAGATGGAGCAGCACGAAATTCCGGAGGACCACCCTCTCGAAGAAAGCCCCGGCGAAACACTCGACCGCAAGCTCCGCGCCTGTTTCGACGGCAAAATCGTCCGTAAGGACCTTACCAAGTCGATCAAAGAGGGCGCGAATGTACCCGTTTACGTTCTGGAATTCCTGCTTGGGCAATATTGCAGCTCGGACGATCCAAATGTGATCGACGAGGGGATCCGCAACGTCAAGAAGATTCTGGCGGATAACTTTGTCCGTCCGGACGAGGCGCAGAAGATCCTCTCCATCCTGCGCGAGCGCGGCGGTTATACGGTGATTGATAAACTGACCGTCAAGCTGAATATCCGGGAAGACCGTTATGAGGCGGAGTTTTCCAATCTTGGCATCAAGAATATCCCGATTCTGCCGGAATATGCTTCCAGGTACGACCGTCTGCTTTGCGGCGGTATCTGGTGTATTGTCCAGCTGGACTATGAGTTCATGGAGGAGGACAAGAAGGTCAGCCCGATCCGCATTCGCAAGCTCACGCCGATTCAGATGCCGCACATCGACATGGAAGAAGTAAAAAACGGGCGCAAAGCCTTTACCAGGGAAGAATGGCTTTCGATTATGCTGCGCTCCACCGGCATGGAGCCGGACAATTTTTCGGAGCGTGTGAAGTGGCTGCTGCTGGCGCGTATGATCCCTCTGGTGGAAAACAATTTCAACTACTGCGAGCTTGGGCCGCGCAGCACCGGTAAATCTCATATCTACAAGGAAATTTCACCAAACAGCATTCTTGTTTCCGGCGGCCAAACCTCCGTTGCCAACCTGTTCTACAACATCGGTACAAAGACGGTAGGGCTTGTTGGTATGTGGGACTGTGTGGCGTTCGACGAAATTGCCGGCATCAACTTCAAGGACAAGGACGGCGTGCAGATCATGAAGGACTACATGGCGTCCGGCTCCTTTGCCCGCGGCAAGGAAGAAAAGTCGGCGTCTGCCTCGATGGTCTTCGTCGGCAATATCAACCAGGATGTTTCCGTTCTGCTCAAGACCTCGCACCTGTTTGAACCATTCCCGGATGCAATGGCCTACGATACGGCGTTTCTTGACCGTATTCACTGCTACCTTCCCGGGTGGGAAATCCCGAAGTTCCGTCCGAACAGCTTCACCAACGACTATGGCTTCATTACCGATTATCTCTCAGAATTTTTGCGGGAGCTTCGTAAAGAATCATTCGGTGATGCGCTGGACAAGTATTTCAAACTCGGCGGCAACCTCAACCAGCGCGATACGATCGCCGTGCGCAAGATGGTTTCCGGCATGCTGAAGCTGCTCTATCCGGACGGAGATTTTGGCAAGGAAGAAGTCCGCGAAGTGCTCACCTTTGCGCTGGAAATGCGCCGCCGCGTCAAAGAACAGCTCAAGAAAATCGGCGGCATGGAGTTCTACGACGTGAATTTCTCGTTTATCGACAACGACAGCTTTGAAGAGACCTTTGTTTCCGTTCCGGAACAAGGCGGCGGCAAACTGATTCCGGACGGCATGTGCAAGCCCGGCCATATCTATACGATTTCCCGTGGTAAGAGCGGCATGATCGGTATCTATCGCCTGGAAACGCAAATGCTGCCCGGCAACGGCAAGCTGGAGCGCACAGGGCTTGGCACAGACCGGGAGGCAAAGGAAGCAACCAATACGGCGTTCAATTATCTCAAGGCCAATGCCAACGCCATCAGCGGGAATATCAGCACGGCGAACAAGGACTATATCATCAACTACCAGGACCTGAACGGCATCGGTATCACAAAGCACCTTGCGCTTCCAACCGTCATCGCAATTTGTTCCGTTGCACTTGCCCGTCCGGTTGTGACCGGTTTGGCGGTCCTGGGGGACATCAGCATCAGCGGTACGATCCTGAAAGTCGAAGACCTCGCCAACGTGCTTCAGGTATGCCTTGACAGCGGCGCGAAGAAGGTTCTGCTGCCGATCACCTCCGCCGCCGACATCGGCAGCGTTCCCTCCGAGCTGGTCGGCGCGTTCAGCCTGATTTTTTATTCCACCCCGCAGGAAGCGGTGTTCAAGGCTCTCGGCGTAGACTAGGGAGGCGGCAATATGTTTGAAGATGATTTTTCAAAAATGCTTCGTGATTACCCGGAGGCGGTCGCGGATACAAAGGTTTTTGCCGGCTTGATGAAAGACCTCTTTCCTGGGCAGCAGATGCAGATCAACCTCATAAATACAACGTATGCGCTTGGCATTGCCGGTGAAATTGCGGATGCCGCGCATATCAACAATGCCTTTGCGTTCCGGTTTGTAAAACGTCTGGTAGATGAATATGGCGTCAGCCGGCTGAATGCGGATTGGGCGGTTTCTGTCTGGTGCGTCTGCTACGGGCAAAGGCTGCTGCATAAGCCCTGTGATATTCAAATCAGCCGTGCAAAAGGCGGCGCGCCTCCGGCAATCAGGGAAAACAGCCATCCGGACGAAGGCAGGCAGTACGGTGATCTTTTCCGCTATACAAAAATCGACGGTGGATACGGTGTCACCGGTTTTTCCGGGCAGAACAAGAAAACCATTATTTTTTCAAGCCGATACAACAATCAAACCGTAAAGCAGATCATGCCACATTCCTTTGCAGGGTGTGAAGTGTGTGAAGCGGTGATGACGGATGGCATCGAGATTATCGGCGAGAGCGCGTTTGACGGCTGCTCCGGGCTAAAGCAGGTGATTTTTCCAAACACGCTCAAGGAAATTGGGAATGATGCGTTTCGTTCCTGCCCGGAACTGATTACGGCAGTGCTGCCGCAAGGGGTGGAGCAGCTTGGCAAATATGCATTTTCCGGCTCCGGCCTCAAAACAATTATGATTCCGCACTCTGTGTATTGGGTCGGTGAGGGCGTCTATGCAGACTGCAAACGGCTGGACCATGTGGCTGTGCCGGATAATATCATTTCCATTCCGGACAGGATGTTCAGCGGCTGCGGCAGCCTGAGTGAGATCAAGCTGCCGGAAACGGCAGACCGTATCGGTACCGGTGCGTTTGAAAATTGCAGCAGCCTGCAATCCATTGTGATTCCTGAGTCGGTGCGTTCCATTGGCGAAAATGCTTTTGGTGGAACACATCCGAAGTTTACGCTGCTTTGCCACCGGCTTTCTGAAGCGGAAAGATATGCAAGAAGCCATAATATTACGTTCCAGATCATTTACTGAGGTGTGCCTATGGGATTGCTTGACTTATTCAAACCTCAACCGAAAATGCCGATGATACAGAGTATCCTGCCGGCGGCGGCTGTTCAGGAAATTTTGCGTGGACGGTTGCCAATTTTGAACACGAATAAGATTTTCTTGAAATCCGGTGAACAGTGTCATTACATCGACAAGGCAATCTATGAAAAGAAGACGGTCCGCAAGCGGTATGTGCGGCGGAACTCAGGCTATTCCGCACCCGGACTTTTCAAAGGGACGCGTGTCAACTTCGGCCGAGGGAGAACCGATCAGGTGGATAACGTCACCTATCAAACTCTGCGTGGAATCCTGTATATTACCAACCGCAGAATCATCTTTCAAGGTGATCAGGAGGGGTTCGATGTGAAAGCGGATGATCTCGTTGCAATTACTCCTTACAGCAATTGCGTGGAGCTTCAGACGAGCAAGATGCATTACAAAATTTTTGTCCCCGACGGCAATGTAACGCAAGCTGTTTTGCAGCTGATACAATAGGAGGGATGAATGTGGACGGGCAGTTAAAAACAGGAACTTTCCTGACAGCGGAAAGCTCCAACAAATACAAAGTGATTTCCTTACTTGGCGCAGGCGGGCAAGGCGAAGTCTACGACGTGGAGTGCGGTGGAAAGCACTATGCGCTCAAGTGGTATTTCAAACACATGGCGACAAAATCGCAAAAAGAGATCCTGGACAATTTAATCACCAGAGGCGCGCCGGATGCTTCGTTCCTCTGGCCGTTGGACTTGATTTTTAAAGGATATGGGGAATCCTTTGGTTACATCATGCCGCTGCGGCCGAAGAAATTCAAGAGCATCGTGGATATGATGAAGCGACGTGCGGAGCCGTCGTTTCAAACGCTCTGTAAAGCCGCCTATAACCTGATAAGCAGCTATCAAAAGCTGCATGCAATGGGATACAGCTACCGGGATATTTCGTTTGGAAATATGTTTTTTGATCCAGATACCGGCGAGGTGCTGATCTGCGACAACGACAATGTCTCCGCCAACGGAATTGACAACAGCTCTGTGTACGGAACACCGCGCTTCATGGCGCCGGAAATCGTCATGGGCAGGGCCAGTCCCTCCCGGAACACGGACCTGTATTCGCTGGCAGTTCTATTGTTCTATATGTTTATGATGGGGCATCCGCTGGAAGGAAAGCTGGAAGCTGAGATCAAGTGCATGGACATACATGCTATGAATAAGCTCTACGGTCGGAATCCAATCTTCATCTATGACCCGAACGATAAAAGCAACCGCCCGGTCAAAGGGTATCAGGACAACGTCATTATCTATTGGGAACTGTATCCGCAGACCATTCGCGACCTGTTCACGAAATCTTTTACGGTTGGTCTGACTTTGCCTAATAAGCGCGTGACGGAAAAAGAATGGCTTGAAGCATTCGCAAATCTTCTCTCGGGCATTGTCCTCTGTCCTAAGTGCGGCGCGGAAGTCTTCTTCGATGCGCAGAAGCAGGATAATGGTGTGGCACAGGCTTGCTGGAACTGCAAAGGTACGGTACCCATGCCCGTAACGCTGGCCGCTGGTAAAAGCCGCGTTCTGCTTCAAAAAGGTACGAAGCTCTTTGCCCATCATATCTATGGCAATTTTGATATGAACAGTGTGGTTGGCTCTGTTGTTCAGAATCCGAAGAACCCGAATCTTTGGGGTATCCGCAATGAGAGCACAGAAAATTGGACGTATATTAAACCAGACGGAACACAGGTTCCCGTTGCAATCGGTAAGAGCGCCGCAATCGCAAAAGATGTTCGTATTGACTTCGGCCAGATGACCGGAGAGTTCAAATAAACACTGAAATTACATAGGGAGGAAATCAAAATGGCAGAAGCATTGAAACGTCCCGGCGGTGAGTTGGCAAGCAGGCCGCTTCACTTTTTTTGGGTGGTTGACTGCTCTGGATCCATGTACGGCGAAAAAATTGGGACGGTCAATCATGCAATCCAGTCCACAATCCCGGAAATGGTCGACGCTGCAAAGGATAATCCTAACGCACAGCTTCTCGTGAGAACGCTGAAATTTTCGACAGGCGCAACTTGGGTTACGCCAACCCCTGTAAACGTTGAAGACTTCGCTTGGGATGATTTGGACGCTGGCGGCGTCACCGATCTTGGCAAGGCGTTTGAAATGTTGGCAGCACAGCTCACAATTCCGCCGATGAGCGACCGTGCGCTTCCACCCGTTATCGTGCTGCTTTCGGATGGCCAGCCGACAGACGATTATAAGAGCGCTCTGGACAGGCTGCTGCATCTGCCCTAGGGTAAAAAAGCAGTCCGAATTGCAATTTCCATCGGTCAGGATGCGGATGATGACGTTCTGCAGCAGTTTACCGGCAACAGCGAACTGGTCTTGCAGGCAAACAACCCGCAGGCGCTTGTAAAGATGATCAAGTGGGCCTCTACTGCAGCTTCTCTGGTGTCCGCTCCGGCAAGCAGGCCGAAAGATATGGATGAGCTTCCAGAGGCAAATGATGCGCCTAATGCGACCAATGCGCCGCTGGTGCTGGATATGAACAACATTCCCGATCCAGGCTCAGTTGGAGCAAATGATGTTTGGTGATTGGAACTTTCTCCAAGAGAGGATGAACGCATCATGAAACAAATAGTATTCGGAGAAAGTGTTCAGGGGGCTTCTCATAAGCGAGTAAATATGGAGTGTCAGGATACCTTCAAGAAGCTTGAATATGATGACGGAACAGTTATCATGGCAATCGCAGATGGGCATGGCAGCAAGGCTTGTCCACATAGTAAATCCGGTTCCAGTATCGCAGTCAATGTTTTCTGCAAGGTTATGGGTGAGTTTTATGCGAATTATGCAGAAAATCTTGAAATGCTGCTGACCTACTTGAACCGTGAAGGTGACACAAAGGTTGCGCAGGAGATTGACGCTGAGTGGAAACGGCGCGTCTTGAAAGTACACACGAAGCAAAAGCGTGAAGTCCCTCTTACCGAAACCGGCGAAAAAAACAAAGCCGAAATCTATAAGCAGTATGGCTCTACACTCGTCGGGATGATGATTACACCGATTTTTATTTTTGCATTTCAACTCGGCGACGGAGATATCAGCATCGTTAGTCGGAATGGTCTCAATCATTTGTTAGAGGGTGAAAAAATCCTCGGCGTGGAAACTCACTCGCTCAGTAAAATCGACTCGTGGAAAAGAGCCGTGTCCGTAGTTCGGCGCAGGACCGCAGACAGTGGCTTTCCGTATATGCTGATGCTTTCCACGGACGGCTTTGCCAACAGTTACAAGAGCGTTGATGACTTCCAGAAAACTTGCTTAGATTATTTTGGCATGATTGAACAATACGGAGCAGGCGCAGTTGCGGCGAACCTAAAAGCGTGGCTTGACGAAACAAGCTCCATGGGATGCGGCGATGATATTACCGTCTTGATTGCTTATTTTATGGACGATGGTGCGCCGGAAAGTGAGGCTACTGCCAGTGAGTGAGTTCAAAGAGGCCGTTGTGCTTATCGCAAAATGCGGCGAGAGTCATAAGAGCTATGGAATACGTATGGAAAAGACCGGGACGGATCGATGGCTCACAACATGGGCATTCCCGATCAAAGACTCGTCTGCAAAACGCGAGGGTTACGATAAAATCCAAGTAAAGGGCGACATTTCATTCTCTGACGATTACCCTGGATGTCCATACTGCGGCGGGCATGGCCTGACATTGTGCCCTTGCGGACATTTGAGCTGTACCATTATGAGAAGCAACGTCTTTACCTGCGAGTGGTGCGGAATGCAAGGGGAAATTGGAAATTATTCGGGAGAAACAATCGTCGCTGGAGCAGACTATTGAGATACAAAGGTAAGTGCCCAATAACCCGGCGTCCTTGACAAAAAAGCAGGAGCCGACAAAAGGTCAACTCCTGCAACTACGTTATTCAAATCTATCCTGAATATACTCGCCCCAGGGTAAGAGGACATCAATATTCTCGGGGTGCTGATGAACATCCCATTCTGGCAGCATCTCCAGCAGCACGCGCAGATAATCTTTGACTGAAAGATTGTTGGCCTTGGCCGTCTCCACAATACTGTAAATAACCGCGCTGGCTTTTGCCCCTTCCACGCTGTCGCAGAACAGCCAGTTTTTGCGTCCCACTGTAAAGGGGCGGATTGCATTTTCGGCAAGATTGTTGGAAATCTGGCACCGAGGGTCTTTCAGGTAGTTTTCCATATACGGGCGCTGTTTCAGTGCGTATTCCACGGCAGTTTTCAGCTTGCCGGCCAAGGGCTGTTCTGCCAGCTTCTCAAGCCAACACCAAAAAGCCCTGAGCATGGGTGTTTCTACCTCAAGGCGTACTCGCTGTTGGTCTTTTCCCGGCAGCAGTTCTATTTCCTTTTCAGCTGCGAACAACTGATCGCAGTAGTCCCTGCCAACTTGGGCCGAACTGGGCGGTCCCACAAGATCGGCAAATGCTGACGGCATGGCGTCCACGAACTTCCTGCGCAGATGCGCCCAGCATCCGCACCGGGTAATACGCTCCACCTTGTTGTACCCGGCGTAGCCGTCCGTGTGCAGGTAGCGGGTGAACCCCTCCAAGAACTTTTTGGGGTATTCGCCGCTGCGCCCCGGCTGGTACTCAAACAGGACAACCGGCGGCAGTCCGTCCTTGCCTGTGCGGTAGACCCACATATAGCTTTTGTTGACGGCGGTCTTGCCGGTTCCCTTCAGCACCTGTACCGGAGTTTCGTCTGCGTGAAGAACCTCCCGGCCCAGAAGCTCCTTCCGCATCCGGTCGTACACCAGGCTCAGCCAGTCCTGGCTGCATCGGATAACCCAGTTCGCCATGGCAGTACGGCTGAACGCAATCCCGGCGTCCTTCCACTGCGTCTCCTGTCGATATAGCGGCACAGCCTGCACATATTTCTGGTACATAACCTCGGCCACTACACTGGCACTGGCCATGCTGTGGTTGAGCAGTGGCTTTGGCGCCGGGTGTTTCACAATGCGCACAATGCCTTTCTTTTTGCAGCAAGGGCAGCAGTAGGTTGGCTGAATGTATCGAACGATCTTCAGCTTGGCTGGCACAAATTCAGGAATTTCCCGCACCGTTTCCTTCCCAATGCAGATCATTTCGGTGCCGCAGTACGTGCAAATCAAATCCCTGCCTTGCAAGGCCAGGATTCTGTCCTCAAACGTGATATCCTTGCCGCCGACAAGCTTCCAACGTTCTTCCGGCGTCTTAATGTGGTACCCGCGCTGGTCTTTCTTAATGGGCTCCGGAACCTCCGGTTTGTATTCCTGCTCGGCCTCATTGAATATTCCGAGCTGTTTTTCGTCTGGCACAGGCGTCTTTTCGCTTTTGCTGCCGTACATTTGCTTGCGCAGCCACTGCACCATCTCCTGTAAATCAGCCACCTCGGCAGTGACGTCTTTTAAGGTGTTTTGCAACTCGTGGATGTAGGCGTCCTTCTCTGCAGCTGTGGTGGGCCTTTTCTCCAGCAGCTGTGCTATGCCGGTTTTCAGCATCTGTGCTTTCGTCATTCCGCCCACATCCTTCCGATTCACTCTTTGTTTTTTCCTTTTTCTGCCCCCTCATTATACCGCAAAACGGCCCGCCTGGCGAGCCGTTCAGGGTGAGAAGTATGAGCAAAAATTTCAGGCAGGATGCTGCAAAATCCAGTCCCTTTTTTGTTGAAAACTTTAGGCCGAGCTCCTACAAATGAACCCGTTCAACAGGTTTGTTTGCCTTCGGCTGCTCTACACACAGTCCTTCCAAAAGCCAGCGGAATTCCTGCCAGCTTAGCTGACGCATTTCCTGTTTGCTGCGTGGCCATTGGAATCCACCGCCGTTCTCCATTCGCTTATACAGCAGCACGAACCCGTCTCCCTCCCATAGCAGTGCTTTGATACGATCTCTGCGACGCCCACAAAACAAAAACAGACTGTTGGAGCAGGGATCCAACTGAAATTGTCGTTCGACCAGTGTGGCCAAGCCGTCTATGCCGCTGCGCAAATCTGTGTAGCCGCACGCCACATAGATGTGCTCCACCCGTGAAATGTCAGCCAACATGCTCCACCGCCCGAAGGACCCTCCTTAGCTGCTCTTCGCTGCAACCTGCCGGCAGTTCAATTGTGACCTTCTTTGTGTGCACAAGAATCTTGTCTTGCGATGAAAGTGATTGTGTTCTGCAATATTTTTCTGGTATGGCAAGCTCGGAAAAGCAAGAAGCTGGTCCTTCCGCCTGTTGTGTGCTTAGCACTCGATTCCGCAAGGTTTGCTTCCAGCGGTAAAACGTGGATGGCGCGATGCCTTGTTCCCGGCACCATGCCTCTTGTGTTTTTCCACTTTGTGCCGCCGCTTGGATGGCACGAAGCCAGTTTTCTTCCCGAACTGCCATTGCCTGCGTTTCCATTTGACCTCTCCCATCTGCTTGAGATTTTCTGGAGTTTGCCCAAAAATCTCATCTGCTTTTGCTGTCTATTTTCTCATGGATGGTAAGTGCCGGCAAGGTCGCGATGTTGTTTGGCGGTTACATACAAAGTGATTTTTTCTTACATATACAAACATATATCAAATCAACTGGATTCTTTGGCCTCTTTGCTAAAGCATATATGAGTATGCTGACAAGCGGAATGACATGTATAGAGGGTAACCAGACGCCCACGCCGACGATATGTATATTGGGATATCACTCCAAAGTTTCAACGCGGCTTTTACTGTTCTTTCGTCTTACTTTTTAAGCGTAAAAAGCTGTTTTAGAGGCGCGCAAATATGGGCTTAGAGCGTTTGAGGATTGCTTAAAAGTGAGAGTTATACGTTCACTATCGGGCACTCGGAAAACAATGGCAGAACATGCTCTCAATCCGCCTTTGTTCTGCACTGTGCCTCCCGGATGGCCTGCTGGACATCCAGCCATCGCCCGTATGCCCCGCCATGGAGCTGCTTCTTTAATTTGTTGATGGCATTTTTGTAGGCCTTTTCCGCGCCGCTGGGTCCATTGTAGTTCAGACGAACGGCCAGTTCCTGAAAGGATAGGCCTTTTTCCTCCGGATGACAGAGTCCCAGATAGCTGCGAACCAAAGTCAGTTCCCGTGGGTTCAATATCTCCGCTATTCTCTGGCGGAGCAGTGTCCTGCGCATATGGCGGTCATAGGACACAGCCGGGTCTCCTCCGCATCCGAGGTCAAAGATACGCTCTCCCATTGATTCAGTTTGGAATACCGTACGGTATTCTTCCAGCAAACGCCTGGCGGTACGGCCGGAGACATTCAATTTGTCCTGAATCTTCATTAGAAGATCGGGTTCCGCAGCCTGTCCGTGAACTGCACAAAGGAAAGCTGTTTGACGCAGCTGATAATAACGGCTGGGCGGAAGCGGCAGGGCGGAAAAACTTTTGGCAGCGCAGTCCAGCATTGCGGTTTGAACAATGGGTGTGGCAAAGGTCAGGAGTTTTGTCCCCGCATCAAAGTCAAAACGTCCGGCCGCCGACAGCAGCGCCATCGCACCTTCCTGCTTCAGGTCTTCTTCCAGCGAATGCTGAGAAAACGGTTCGCAGCAGCTTCTGGCTAAAACCGTCAGATAACCTTCGTTTTGAGAAACCAATTGAGCTGCCGCAAGCACGTCCCCTGTCTGCAGCCGCCTCGCCAGCTCTTCGTTGCCGGGCCCCCCTCCTGCAGCGGAATACATTTGCTTTGTCACGGAGTCACCCGCTTTCGAGCTTCCGCATAAAGCCGCTCCTGCTCCATGTCCCGAGCATAGCCGGCCGCCGCATACCCGTTGTCCATAAGAGCCTTGTCCCGACAGATTTCCGCAAGGCGAAGCGATTCCCGGCGCAGGTCGTCCGATATTTTCCCCCTCTGGTGGTGTTTGCGGATGGTGTTGGTCCGGGTAGAAAACAGACGGTAGATGGGGTGCTCCCTGTTCTGCTCCTTCTGCCGCATCATGGCTCCGTACTGCCGGCATGTCATGCCTGCATCCTGAGGCGCGTTGCCGCTGCAATATTTGGGTATACGGCCATTGGTGGTGAGAAAGTATTTCCCACAGTTCCGGCACCGGCTGGGGGCATGGGCGTGATGCAGGCCGTTCATTAAATCGAAGCTGTAAAAATGGATCGGCGATGGAAAACTGATCCGTTGGACGAACACCATTTCCTTTTCGTCCCTGGGACTGCGGGCAAAGGTGTAGGAGGATGAGATGGCCGGCGAAACGGTGAATGCTTCAATACCTGACATGGGTAGCTGCTCCATCATCGTCCAGAAGTCGCTGCTGTTGAAGCAGTCATGCGCCGCCACGGCAAAAGATGTCTCAGTCCGTTTTTTCAGCCGCCGCAGATAGCCCTCCTCAAAATATCGGCCCGCCACGGAAAAATGAAAGATCCCAAGGGGGATGCTGAACACAGCTGTCAGGTAACGAAAGAAAAATTGCCGGGCGGGAGATCCCGGCTCCAGCAAATCGCTGACGGACGCATCCGAAAACAGGACCTCTATGGCGCGGAGTTCCTGCTCCTTATCCAGCATGCTGTACGGCGGACACTGCCACAAGGCGTCAAGAATTTTCTCAACCGAAGAGCGGATCTCCGGCAGCAATTTGACAAACCGGCTTTGCTCTGCACACACTAGCGACTCCATCTGATGGCTTATCTCGCCGCCGTGAGTAAGCAGTTCCCGCAAAGTTTCGTCATTGACATTCAGAATTTCAGCAGCGAAATATCCGGATGGATACGCAGCCTCGTTGAAAAAAATCTGTTCCTGCCAGATGTCCAGTGTCAGGTGCAGAAGATTGTTGTTCTGTCTGAGTCCCAGCGGCATAGCTTCACCTTCTGTCGCATATTTGTTCGAACGCTGTCTTGCGACATTCTCATTCTATCAAAATCCAGAGAATAATCAAGCGGGAGAAAACATCCCGGCCGTTCCCATTCTCATGGGGACGGCTATTTTCTTGGGAAAGGTCGTGAAAGCATGAACACAGAACTAAAACTGATTTCCATGCGGGATATCCAAAAGGAGGATGTGCAATGGCTTTGGTACCCCTACCTCCCGCGGGGGAAATTGACCATTGTGCAGGGAGATCCAGGCGAAGGCAAAACTACATTTGTGCTGGCGGTCATCTCAGCTCTGACCCGGGGTGAGCCTTTGCTGGAGTGCGGACAGGCTCCTGAACCTGTAAACGTGATTTACCAGACAGCGGAGGATGGGTTAGCAGACACCATCAAGCCGCGGTTGGAGGCCGCCGGAGCGGACTGCGCCCGGGTATTGGTCATTGACGAGAGCAAACGGGAGCTGAACCTCTCCGATGAACGGCTGGAACAGGCGCTGCGAAAGACAGGTGCGCAGCTCATGGTCCTGGATCCCATTCAAGCATATCTGGGAGACGGTGTGGACATGCACCGTGCCAACGAGGTGCGGCCCATCCTGAAGCGGACGGCGGCCATGGCGGAGCGTACCGGCTGTGCGGTGATCCTTATCGGCCACATGAACAAAGCCCAAGGGCTGAAATCAGGCTACCGTGGATTGGGTTCCATTGACTTTCGGGCAGCAGCCCGAAGCGTATTGGTAGTGGGGCGGCTCAAGGATGACCCTGCCGTTCGGATCGTTGCACAGGACAAAAACAGTCTGGCCCCTGAAGGCAAATCGATCGCCTTTCAGTTGGATGGAGAACGGGGATTTAAATGGAAAGGGACCTGTGATCTCTCAGTAGACGATGTACTCAGCGGGAGCGGAAAGCTTCAGACCAAAACCCTCCAGATGGAGGAAGAATTGGAGCGGATGCTCAGGGAAGCCGCTACTGCGGAGGCGGTTCTGAATCGTGCCAAAGAACTGGGTGTATCCGAACGGACTCTGATGACCGCCAAAAAGAACCTGGGAATCGTTTCAGAGAAACGCGGCAGCCAATGGTACTGGATGCTGCCGGAGCAAGGATGTAAGGATGCAGCGTTCTAAAAACTTTGCACCCTTGCATCCTTCCTTTTATGCAGTCCTGTGTCTGAGAAGAACGGGGCTGGCTCCGATGAACGGAAAATCCTCCCTTCAGGGAGGGCAAGCAGAGCGCCTGTCCGACTTTGTCGGACTTGGCGCCGCCGGCCGACCGGCGATTTTGCGGGCGGAAGCCCGTACCCACTTTACGGAGGTATCAGTGAAACAGAAAAAGGAAAAACGCATCACGCTCCGTCTTACGCCGGAGCAATACGAAAAAATCCGGTTCAAAGCAGAAACGGCGCATATGTCCATAGGAGCCTATGTCCGTGCGGCCGCTTTGAAGCATCGTGTCGTAGTGATCGATGGGCTGGAAGAAATCACCCACGAACTCAAGGGCATTGGCCGAAGCATTAACCAGCTGGCGGTTCTGTCCAATATGGGAAGGATCCAAGAGATCCATTTGGGAGAGGTCTGGCAGATGCTCAGCCGGATCTATCTTAAATTGCAGAAGCTGACGGAACAGGAAAAACGCTGATGGCTACAGTCACATTCATTAAGTACAAAAGACAGACTGGCGGGACACTCCGCAGTGTGGCCCAGTATGTATCTCAGGCGAAAAAGACTGTTGCGCAGACCGGTCATCCGTTGGCAAGCGGGCTGAACTGTACGCCCCGTCTGGCGGCCCAGGAGTTCATAGCCACCCGGACCACACACCGCAAGAATAGCCCGGTCTGGTTTTACCACTATGTCCAATCTTTTTCCCCGGAAGAAAAAATCACCGGGGAGCAGGCTCACCGGCTGGCGAAAGAGTTCGCGGCGCGGGCCTGGCCGGACAATGAGGTACTCATCACCACTCATTTAGACGCAGCGCACTTTCATACCCATTTCATCGTCAATTCGGTATGTTATGGAACAGGCAGGATGCTCCGTCAGGAGCCTGGTACCCTGCATGCTCTGCGGCAGATGTCAGATGAACTGTGTATGAAATATGGATTCTCTGTTCTTCCTCGGGAACAGGGAAAGAACAGAACCCACGGTATGGACGGACGGGAATACCGTTCTGCCGCCAAGGGCGAGAGCTGGAAGTTCCGCCTTATAGACACCATTGATCAATGTATGCGGTATGCGTCTAACAAAGAAGAGTTCATCGCTTTGATGCAGAGTGATGGATATGGGGTTCGTTGGACGGACAGCCGAAAGAGCATTACCTACACCACGCCTCAGGGAATGAAGTGCAGAGACGACCGGCTCCACAGTGAACGATACAGGAAGGAGGTCATGGAACTTGAATTGCGGACCCGAACAGAAATTATCCATGGAAGAACTGAAGCGGCTGAATCCATCCCGGTGTTCTTTGCCGCAGATGCGGACTACACTTCCGCCGGCGCCAACACAACAGGACTGGAGGGAACTGCTGATTGCAATGGACCGATTAGAGCGCCGTCTTTCGGACCAGACAGCCGTTTTGCGGGAGCTTTCCATCCGGACGGCTGCTTGCCCCACCCAGCCCCAGATAGAGGCCCTGTCGCAGGATGTGGCCCGGATACGGACGCTGCTGCAACAGGATGGGAGGAAGAACGCGCGGCGTTTCTCTGCGCCCAGGTTGGAGCTGCCGCCAATCCCCTGGCGCAGCCTGATTCTCGGACTGGCAGCGTTCCCGGTTCTTGGCGGTATGCTTTGGGTAGCATGGTCCAGTTGGGAAAAGCTTTGGAGCCTGCTCCGTCCGATTTTCCTGTGAAAGACTCTACAGTCAAACCCAGGCATACTGACCGCAAACTTTGGCAAACACAACGGAGGAAGAAAATTGCTCTCGGGCACAAACCAGATGATCAGGAAAACGAATCGGTCTGGCAGCATTCGCTGTGATAAGGAAACACAGAAGGGAGAGATGTACACTGAGTAATATTGGGACAGAACTTGAGAGTTTTTTGGAAACCGGCGGGTCAGGCGGATGCGGTGATACGGAGGCTGTGATCCATCCGGAGAAAGACGGATTTGTTTCGCTTGACTTCCGTGATTCCAGAATAACGGATGTGCCGGAAGGGAAACTGGTAAGCAGGGCCATGATGGCAGGCAAGCGAAAATTTCTGGTCCGGTCTTTTTTTCCTGCTGCCGCACAAACGCCTACGGCCCGGTTATTGGAATATATCGAAATTCAGGAAAAGAAAAACAAAATCCCCTTTGGGGATAGACTTTCGGGGCCTGATACGGTATGTTTGAGTTGATCCGTATTGGTTTGCCGTAACAGAAAGGAGAAGATGATGAAACAGGCAAACCGCGAACCCTATGATATTTTGTATGCGCGCCTCAGTCAGGAGGATGAACGGGAGGGCGAGTCGAACAGTATCCAGAACCAGCGGATGATACTGGAGCAATATGCCGGCGAGAAAGGGTTCACCAATCCATATTTCCTGTATGATGATGGTTTTTCCGGAACAAATTTCAACCGGCCCGGGTGGAATTCAGTGATGCGCCTCATTGAGAGCGGTATGGTGCGGACCTTGATCGTCAAGGATTTGTCCCGGCTTGGACGTGAATATCTGGAAGTCGGGAAACTGACTGAGCTGGTGTTCCCCAGCTACGGTGTACGGTTTATCGCCATCAACGACAACGTAGACAGCTTCTACGGCGAAAACGATTTTGTACCTTTCAAAAATTTGTTCAACGAATTCTACGCCAAGGATACCAGCCGGAAAATTCGGGCTGTAAAGAAGGCTCAGGCCCAGCGGGGTGAACGACTCGCCACACGGCCAAGGTACGGTTACCGCAAGGCTGACGGCGACCCTAAAAAAATCGTGCGGGATCCACAGGCAGCTGATATAGTGCAGAAGATCTTCCTGCTTTGTGCTTCCGGAAAAGGGCCAAGCCAGATCGCAAGGCTGTTAAAACGGGAACAAATCCTCAATCCGAGCAATTACTATTTTAAAAAGTACGGCGTTGCGCTGACCGGGCTTGATACCACACGCCCTTTCGAATGGAGCGAGACCACCGTTGCCAAAATACTGGAGGATGAAATCTATCTGGGACATACCATCAGCCTGCGGTATACAACGCAGTCCTACAAAAACAAACGAAGAATCGAACGGCCGGAAACAGAGTGGCTTCGGTTTGAGGATACCCATGAGCCCCTTATCACAAAGGAGCTCTGGGAACTGGTGCGGGAAGTCCGCAGGCACAAACGGAGGGCGCCAAAGAAATTCGAGGAACCCAATTTATTCTCCGGCCTTCTCTATTGCGCTGACTGCGGCGCGCCCCTTCGGCTGCATCGGACACGGACTCAAACTGCTCATTTCTACAACAATTTCAAGTGCAGTACTTACAGCAACCGGGGAAAAGATGCTTGCAGCGGGCACTACATCCGCGAGAGTCAGTTGAAGGCAATTGTACTGGACGATCTCCGCCGGGTGACGCAATTTGCAAGGCAGAAGGAAAACCTGCTGCTTCGTCATGTAGCCAGACAAAATTCTGCACAGGCGAAGAAGGAGATCAGCCTGCTTCAAGGTGAGCTGGACAAACTTCGGCGCAGAGAACAGGAGCTGACGGCACTTTTCAAACGGCTCTACGAGGACAACGTTCTGGGCCGCATCCCGGATGAACAGTATCGGATCCTTTCCGCCGAATACACACAGGAGCGGACGCTGCTGCAGGAGAAGATTCCTCAGATGGCAGAGCAGCAGGAAAAGCTGCGGGATTCCATCGCCAACGCTGCCCGGTTTGTAGAGCGGGCCAGGCAGTACAGCACGATTACAGAGCTGACGCCGGAACTGCTCCGGCTGTTCATTGACAAGATTGTAATTGGCGAACGTTCCGTAAAATATTCCCGCTGCGCTGCGCAGGAGGTCTCGATCTACTACCGCGACGTCGGGCTGCTGGATACTGCTGAAGAGCTCGATATGGAGAATCTCTTGTCTGACACTGCCGCTTCTGCATAACGGCAGAACGACGCGGGCAGCTTTGCTGCCCGCGTCTCTCAAAAACACTATTTCCCCTATGCTTATATTGTGTCCTTATCGCACGGTGCCTAATTCGACGGACGGCTTTTCTGGTCGGCCTTCGGGACGCCGCGGGGGATTCAATCCTCTCCGAATCCGCGCAAAACCGCCCCGGCCCAGCGCACCAGCAGCGCATAATGCTCCGGCGCCTCCTGCGGCGTGAATGCCTTTTGCCCGCGCCCCGCCAGCACGGCCCGGCTGTCCGCGTCGGGCAGATGCCGCTCCAGCGCGGCGGCGTCCTCACAGTACACGCCCGACGCGGCAAAGGCCTGCGCCTGCAGGACAAAAAACGCGGCCTTGTACAGCGCAGGCAGATTGGCGGAGGCATCCTCGAACAAAAAGCTGTGACACGCCGCGTGATATACATTCGCCGCGCCCATGTGCAGGGCGCCACGCGCGTCCTGCGGGCACAACAGCGCGCCCACCTCCGAAAGTGAACCGTACAGCGCCTCTGTGTCATGGTAAAACTGGAACAGGTCCGCCCGGGGCCAAGCCAGCAGCTCTTTCCTGCCTGAAACAAAGCCGCAGGCCTTTTCGCTGTCCGGCATGCTGCGCACCAATTCCCGGTAAGCCGACAGGTCGGCCGTGTCCAGCCTGTCCAAAATGAGCACAAAATCAATGTCGCTGCTCTCTGTGGTCGCACCCCGCCGGACACTGCCCTGCAGCCCCATAAACCATACCCGCGCACCAAAACGCGCCAGCGCCTTTTCCGCAAGCATTTTGGCCCACGCCCTGTGATCTGTCATAATTCCCTCCCTGTGACAATGGTGAATCTCTTTTTCCTCCGCCTGCCTCCCGTGGGCGAACGGCGGTTCAGGTCCCGGCTGCTTTTATTTTAACTGGATGTGCATTTGGGCCGGTGCCTCGTTCCATTTGACGGGATACCCCGCTCCGTGGCTGCAAAATACGGAATCCGGCGTGTTTTCCACATCCCTCTCCGGGTCGTAGCCGGTTTGTTCGGCCAGGTGCTGCTGCTGTGCGGGCGTACAGGGATGATATGCCTCGAACGCCAGCGAAAGCTGCGCCCGCCCCTTGCCCAGCGCGGTCAGCTCCCGGGCATAGGCCTGCATCTGTGCCACAGGGCATGTACCCGTCACAGCCACCCGGCCGTCGCGGCCTGTCACAGGCGCTTCATACCGGCCGCCCATACGCGGTATGTCGGACAGGATACGCCCCGCCAGTGCCGCATCCGCCTCTGCCGTGAAAGAATACCATGGCTCCAGCAGCACGCTTTCCGCCTGCATCAGCCCCTGGCGCACCGCACGGTATACGGCCTGGCGGAAATCCCCGCCCTCGGTGTGCTTCAGATGGGCGCGCCCGGCCAGCAGCGTCACGCGCACGTCCGTCAGCGGCGCGCCGGTAAGCACGCCCCGGTGGCTCTTTTCCAGAACGTGGGTGCGGATGAGATTCTGCCAATTCTGTGCCAGCACATCGGTATGGCATTCACTGTCAAACGTTATGCCGCTTCCCGGCGCGCCCGGCGAAAGGCGCAGGTGTACCTCGGCATAATGGCGCAGCGGCTCGAAATGGCCGCAGCCCACTACGGCGTTTGCGATGGTTTCCCTGTACAGCACGCCGCAGGGGCCGAACGATACCTCTGCGCCGTATCGCTCCCGCAGCACGGCCTGCAGTACCTCCAGCTGGACCTCTCCCATCACCTGAACGTTCACACGCTGCAGCTCTTCGCTGAATTCCACGCCCAGCAGCGGCTCCTCGTCCTCCACCTCACGCAGCAGCTCCAGCAGGCGGCGGGGCGGAAGCTCCGGCCCTGCCAATACCTGGGCGGAAAGCAGCGGCCGCAGTGCGGGCGGCATACCCGGCCGGGCATCCGCCCCCACAACATCCCCGGGCATCACCCGGCCCAGACCGGCGGCGGCGCATAGCGTGCCAGGCCCCGCTTCGGCCAGCGGCGCGCTTTTTCCGCCGCTGTATGCCCGCAGCCCGTTCACCTTGTAATACGCAGTCCCGCCCTTTTCCGGGCAGGCCACATTCTCTTTGGGGCGCAGACGCCCTGCCAACACCTTCAAAAACACGATGCGGCCGCCGTTTTTCTCATGACGCACCTTGTACACACGGGCGCGGAAAAGCGCGTCTCCGGCCTCTTCCTGCGGTGCGGCGCAGAACGCCGCCAATACGTTCAGCAACGTGTCAACGCCTGTGCCGTTCAGAGCCGCGCCCACCACTGCCGGACAAACAAGCCCCGCCCGCACCAGTGCGGCGCCGCGCTCCCGGGCGGCCTGCGCGTCATAGCCGCGGACAAGATAATCCTCCATCAGCGTTTCGTCCCGCGCGGCCAGCTCCTCCGCCAAGGCCTCTCCAATGTCCGCCGCGCAGAAATCCGGCCCGCACGCCAGCACATCCGCCCCCAGGCGTGCGCGTACCGCCGCCAGCGTTCCGGCAGCATCAGCGGTGGGCAGGTCCGCCTTGTTCAGAAAAAACACCACGGGCACGTCGTTTTGCCGCAGCAGCCGCCAGACGGTCTCCGTATGGGCCTGTACGCCCTCCACACAGCTTACCACCAATACCGCGCAGTCCACGGCCCAGATGCTGCGCTCCATCTCGCCGCTGAAATCCGCGTGGCCCGGGGTGTCGATTAAGCGGAACGGAAGCCCGCAGGCCGTAAACGCCGCTTCGTCGGCAAATACCGTGATGCCGCGGCTGCGCTCGATGACGTCATGGTCCAGACAGGTGTCGCCGCTGTCCACGCGCCCGGCGCGCCGCAGCGTGCCGCCCCGGTACAAAAGCTGCTCCGAAAGCGTCGTCTTGCCCGCGTCCACATGAGCGAAAACGCCCACGACAGTTTCCATAAAACCGCCCCTTTCCGTGGTAAATACATCTTATTATAGCCGCCGGGCACCGCGCTTTGCAAGCATCGCCCGCCCTGCAAAAAAAGCAGGCGCGCTCCGCACGAAGCGGGGCGCGCCTGCCGGTGTTTTCCGCGCGCTTCAATCCAGTTCCAGCGCGCCGGTATAAAGCTGGTAATAAGTCCCCTTCAGGGCCAGCAGCTCGTCGTGCGTACCGCGCTCAATGATGCGTCCGTGGTCCAGCACCATGATGGCGTCGGCGTTTTTCACAGTGCTCAGCCGGTGTGCGATGACAAACACCGTGCGGCCCGTCATCAGCGCGTCCATGCCCCGTTGTACAATGGCCTCGGTGCGGGTGTCGATGGAGCTGGTCGCCTCGTCCAGGATCATCACGGGCGGGTCCGCCACCGCCGCACGGGCAATGGCCAGCAGCTGTCTTTGGCCCTGGGACAGGCTTGCGCCGTTGCCGCTCAGCGGCGTATCATAGCCCTGCGGCAGGCGCGTGATGAAATCGTGCGCCCCCGCCAGCTTGGCCGCGGCGATGCACTCCTCGTCACAGGCGTCCAGGCGCCCGTAGCGAATGTTGTCCATCACCGTTCCGGTGAACAGGTTGGTATCCTGCAGCACAACGCCCAGGCTTCGGCGCAGGTCTGCCTTTTTTATTTTATTGATATTGATGCCGTCATAGCGGATCTTGCCGTCCGCGATATCGTAAAAACGGTTGATGAGATTGGTGATGGTCGTCTTGCCCGCGCCGGTGGAGCCCACAAAAGCCACCTTCTGGCCGGGCTTTGCATACAGCGTCACATCATGCAGCACCGTTTTGCCTTCTTCGTAGGCGAAATCCACGTCAAACAGACGCACATCGCCGGTCAGGCGGGTATAGGTGGTAGTTCCGTCGCCATGCGGATGCTTCCAGGCCCATACATTTGTGCGCGCCGCGCACTCCTCCAGCGTGCCGTCCGCCCCCTCTTTCGCGTTCACCAGCGTCACATAGCCCTCGTCGGCTTCCGGATGCTCGTCGATGAGCGCAAAAATGCGCTGCGTGCCGGCCAGGCCCATGACGATGGAATTGATCTGATTGGACACCTGGCTGACATTGCCGGAAAACTGCTTCGTCATGTTCAGAAACGGCACCACGATGCTGATGCTGAACGCCAGGCCTGAAATGCTCAGGTTGGGCGCTCCGCTCAGCAGCAGAATTCCGCCGGCCAGCGCCACCACCACATACAGCACATTCCCGATGTTGTTCAGAATGGGCATGAGCATGTTGGCGTAGCGGTTGGCTTTTTCGGCGTCGGAAAAAAGGGCATCATTGATGGCGTCGAAGGCGCGCTTGGCCTCCTGCTCGTGGCAGAACACCTTAACGACCTTCTGACCGTTCATCATTTCCTCAATGTAGCCCTCGGTACGGCCCAACGCCTGCTGCTGGCGTACAAAATATTTGGCGGAGCCGCCGCCGATCCTGCGCACCACAAGCACCATACACACCACGCCCAGCACCACCACGGCGGCCAGCCAGATGCTGTAATACAGCATGATGCTGAACACCGTTATCACCGTTACGGCGGAGATCAGCAGCTGCGGAAAGCTCTGGCTGATCATCTGGCGCAGCGTGTCGATATCGTTGGTATAATAGCTCATGATATCGCCATGATTGTGGGTATCGAAATAGCGGATGGGAAGGTCCTGCATGCCGTTGAACATCTTCTCGCGCATTTTTTCCAGCGAGCCCTGCGTGATGACGGCCATGAGCTGAGTATATACAACACCCGCTGCCAGGCTGAGGACATAAAACACCGCCAGCAACGCCACCAGTCCCAAAATGCGGCCGGATACGGCGGACCAATCGCCGCTCTGCCAGCTCTGCTCCACGGCGGCAATGACGTTCTGCATGAAGATGGACGGCACCGAACTGACGACGGCGTTGAACAGGATGCACGCCACGGTAACGGGCAGCAGCACCGGATAAAAACCGAACAGCGTGCGGATGAGACGGCCCAGCACGCCCTTGGGCGCGCGGCGCTTTGCGGTTCCTTTATTCGGCATCGTCGTCACCTGCCTTGTTCTGAGAGGTATACACCTCGCGGTAGATCTTGTTTGTTTTCATAAGCTCCGCATGGGTGCCCACGGCATTCACCGCGCCGCCGTCCATGACGACGATGCGGTCCGCGTCCTGTACGGAGGCGATGCGCTGGGCAATGATGATCTTTGTCGTTTCGGGTATATACCGGCGCAGCGCCTGGCGGATCAGTGCGTCGGTGCGCGTATCCACGGCACTGGTTGAATCGTCCAGGACCAGGATCTTGGGCTTTTTCAGCAGCGCGCGGGCAATGCACAGGCGCTGCTTCTGCCCTCCGGAAACATTGGCGCCGCCCTGCTCGATATGGGTGTCGTAGCCGTCCGGGAACTGGCGGATAAACTCATCCGCCTGCGCCAGGCGGCAGGCCTCCTCCATCTCTGCATCGGTGGCGTCCTTGTTTCCCCAACGCAGATTTTCCCGGATGGAACCGCTGAACAGCACGTTTTTCTGCAGCACCACGGCTACCTGGTCGCGCAGAGCCTCCAGGTCGTAGCTGCGCACATCCACACCGCCCACGCGCACAGAGCCCTCAGTGGCGTCATACAGACGGGAGATGAGCTGGATCAGCGTGGATTTGGACGAGCCCGTGCCGCCGATAATGCCGATGGTCTCGCCGGAACGAATGTGCAGGTCAATGCCGGAAAGCGCCATGCGCTCCGCCGTCTTTGCGTACTTGAAGCTCACATTATCAAAATCGATGGAGCCGTCCTTCACCTCGCGCACAGGGTTTTCCGGGCTTTGCAGCGCGCTCTCTTCGCACAGCACCTCCACGATGCGCTGAGCCGATTCACTGGCCATGGTGATCATCACGAACACCATGGAGAGCATCATCAGGCTCATCAATATCTGGAAGCTGTACGTGAGCATGGAGGACATCTGGCCCACATCCAGCGCAAGGCCGCGGCTGGTGATGACCGTATACGAGCCGAAGGACAGCACGAACACCATCACCGCATACACACAGAACTGCATGAGCGGGTTGTTGAAAGCAAGGATGCGCTCCGCTCTCGTGAAGTCCCGCTGGACGTCTGCTGCCGCCGCGCCGAATTTCTGTTTTTCATATTCCTCGCGCACATAGGACTTCACGACGCGCATACCTTTGATGTTTTCCTGCACAGAGCTGTTCAACGCGTCGTATTTTTTGAACACGCGCTTGAACAGCGGCATCGTGCTGCGCACCACCAGCGCCAGCCCCACGCCCAACACCGGGATGACCAGCAGGAAGATCACCGCCATCTTGCCGCCCATGATAAACGCCATCGCAAACGAAAACACCAGCATCAGAGGGCAGCGGATGGCCGTGCGCACGATCATCATATATGCCATCTGCACGTTGGTCACATCGGTGGTCATGCGTGTCACAAGGCTGGACACCGAAAACTTGTCGATGTTCTCGAAAGAATAATCCTGTATTTTATAGAACATGTCCTTGCGCAGATTGCGCGCGAAGCCGCAGCTTGCGGTGGCGCAGGCGCTGCCCGCCAGTGCGCCGAAGGTGAGCGACAGCCCAGCCATCACCACCAGCACCGCGCCGTACTGCACAATGACGCCGATGGAGCACCCGGCTTTGATCTGGTTTACCAGATTCGCCGTGACAAACGGGATGATGCACTCCATCACCACCTCGCCCGAGACCAACAGCGGCGCGAGCAGCGAAGGCTTCTTGTACTCGCGGATGCTTTTGGCCAAAACACTCAGCATAAAAAGATACCCCTTTCTCTCCGGCTCCGAGGAGCCTTTCTGTATTATTTGTTATGACGCTAACAATTCGGCTCAAAAAAATCAGCCGCAGTCTCTTCGGCCGCCCTGCGACAGGCAGTGCGGCCCGACGCGGCCATGCGGGCTGCCGCCCGCGGCTCTTGAATTTTAAGCGCCAGCTATGCCCCGTTTGTTAGGGGACGAACCATATCTTACTGCTTTTTTTTAGGTTTGTCAATAGAAAAAGGGTACAGAAAGCGTTCAGCTTTCCGCACCCTTTTGTCCCTTTGGCAGCCGGTTATTGCTCCTTGTCCACACGCAGGCGCCGGGTCACCTCCCGGGCAACACGCAGACCGTGCTGTGCATTTTCAGCGCCCAGCCGTGCAAGCGGGTCCGGCGCGCCGTGCAGCGTGCGCTCCAGCCATTCCGCCTCCAGCGCCTGCATCCGCGCCAGCACCTCCGGATACCGGGCCTTTACATCCGCCGTTTCCCGCGGGTCCTCTTCCGTATGATACAGGGCATATTCTGCAAAATCCCACAGGCCGGGGCTGAAGGTATGCACCATCTTCCAGCCGTCCTGTAAAACCGCCCTCTGGCAGGTATACAGCCCGTGCTCACACACAAGATATTCCCGGGGCGCCGCTGTTCCGTCCAGCGTGTCCTGTAGCGCTGTACCGTGCCACATCTCCGGTGCGGCCACGCCGAAAAAGCGCGCCGCGGCAGGCGCGATGTCCAGCCCATACACAGGATGGGCGCACACCTCGCCCCTGTGGGCGCCGCCCGGCAGCTTGAGCAGCATCGGGATATGGATACAGCTGTCATGCACCGTGCCGTGCTCCAGGATCATCTGCCCCTCTCCATACTGCTCGCCGTGGTCCGCACTCAGTATCACGGCACAGTCGTCATACCAGCCTCTTTTTTTCAGGTATGCGCACATCTGCCCTACCAGATGGTCGGTATAGCGGATTTCGGCGTCATACAGGCGAAGCAGCTCCGCCAGCTCCCGTCGGCTGCGCACGCCCGTATGCCGGCCGCCTCGGTACAGCGGAGATGCGGCCAGCCGGGTGAGCTGTTCATCGGTTACGGCGGAGGTGTCCGGCTCATAGCCGCGGTCGATCCATTCCGGCGGCGGGGACAGCGGCCCGTGAGGATCCCAGTAATGCAGATGCAGGAAAAGGTCTTCCCCACAAAAGCCGTCCAGAAAATCCATTGCCGCCTCATTCACCGCGGCGCCCGGAAAGCGCTGGAAATTTTCCGCACGGCAGCGGTAGGAGGGGTCGATCACATGGGAAAATCCATTGTAAAACCATGGCGCAGGATGCCGCCCGAACGAAGAAACCGCCGCCGTGTGCACGCCCTCCCAGGACAGTACACGGGGCAGGGCCGTTTCCGGCGGCGTGGCCACGGAAAGTGCAGCCGTACCGTGGGTCTCCACGCCGTTGACCACGCCGAAGCACCCGGTAAACAGCGCTGCGCGGGCCGGCATGCAGGGCGTGTTGGAAGCATACGCCCGGGAAAAACGCACCCCGTCCGCCGCCAGCGCGTCGATGTGCGGCGTCGGCCGCCCATACCCGCAGCAGGACAAATGGTCCGGCCGCAGCGTGTCGATATCAAAATAGATGAGCGGCTCCTTTCTCAGCGGATCATGTATTGTTCCAGATGGCGCTTCGCCAGCACGATGTGCTTCCAGCGGTTCTCCGGCTCGGCCCACACGTCGCCGTGGGGCTCGATGATGATATAGCCGTCATAGCCCACATTCCACAGCATACCCAGCATCACGTTCCACTTCAGCTGGCCCATGCCTACGATGGGTTCGATCTCCCAGCCGTCGTCGCCATAGCGGAAAATGTCCTTGGCATGGAAGTGCGCGATGCGGTTGGCGTAACGCTTCATGATCTCATAGGGGTCGTCCTTCATGTTGCGCATAATACCCACCGGGTCCAGCTTGATGTTGAACTCAGGCACTTCCTTCAGCAGCTTGTCCAAAATCTCGCGGGAATGGACGAAGTTTCCGCCGTGGCCCAGGTAGCAGGCCAGCTTGATGCCCTTTTTGTCCGCGATGTCCTTATAGTAAAGATATTCTTTTTTGAACTCGGCGATATTCTTGTCCGGGTCCTCCGGGTCGTACTCGCCGGTGTTGAAAAACGCCATCCTGCAGCCGATGGCCTCCGCCATGTCCAGAAATTCCAGCATGGTCCTGCGTACTGCCGCGCGCTCGTCCGGGTCCGGGCTGATGGTGTTCAGCCACCAGAGGCCGCAGGCAGCGGGCTCCACGGGTGTATTTTCAAACGCAGGCTTGATTTTGTCCAGCGTGAAGTCCACGCCGCACTTTGAGTTGAACAGCAGTTCCACGCCGTCGATGCCCTGCTGCTGGGCCAGGTCCACCCAGCGGCGCAGGTCGGCTGCGTCCTTGCAGTCCTTCATCTCTACGATAAAACCGAGTTTTTTCATGTTCTATTCCTCCTTCAGATGCCCAGCACGCGCTCGATGCGGCCCGATTCAAAGGAGCGCCGGGCGGCCTCTACCACCTGGAGCGGCACAAATGCGTCGCGCGCTGTTTTGCTGTTGTTCGTGCCGTTCAGCAGATCGTCCACAAATGTCTTGTGATGAATGTACCCAAAGAACTGCGGGTCGACGGGAGCGGCCTGCCAGTGGATATCCTTGCGGGGATGGCCGTCCAGATTCCAGCCATAATATACGATATCGCTGCGGTGGGGATTGTACAGATAGATAACACCCTTCGCACCGTAGATTTCCATTTCAAAGCGGTTGGTCTGCGCCACCTGCGTCCAGAAAACTTCGTGGAACACCGTTGCGCCGCTGGCCAGCCTGTAGTTGAGGATGGCGGTATTTTCCACACCGTTCAGGTTGGCACGCTCGCCGAATTCCTCTCTGCGCTTTTCGTCCCGCGGGGACAGGTGCAGCGCGAACACCTCTTCAATGGAGGACCCCGCCACTGTGTGGATCAGGTCCATCCCGTGGCAGCCGATGTCCATCATACAGCCGCCGTAGCCGGGCGCGGAATCGAACGGATTTTTGGTGGCGTTGCGCATGCGGATGTGGCGGATCTCACCGATCTTCCCCTCTTCCACGATCCTGCGCGCCGCGATGGAGCCGTCCATATAGCTGTGCATGAAGGACGGCGTGAGTTTGACGCCCGCCTCGTCCACAGCGCGGATGATCTTGCGGCCTTCCTCAATGTTATAGGCAAAGGGCTTTTGCGAAAAGATATGCTTGCCCGCGGCGGCCGCCTCGATGCAGAGCGTCGCGTGCATCTCGATCTTTGTGAAGATGCACACCGCGTCGATGCTGCTGTCGTTCAGGATGTCGTGATAATCCAGCGTATATTTTTCAAAGCCGAAGTCGTCCTTTGCTTTCTGCGCGCGCTCCTCGATCAGATCGCAGGCCCACACGAGCTGCGCGCCCTCCACGCGCCGCAGCGCGGGCAGATGGTATTCGTTGGCGATGCTTCCGCAGCCGATCACGCCAAATCTGATTTTTTTCATTGTTCTTCTCCTTTAGAGCGGCGTCCCCCCGCGCCTGGTTTACAGGCGCGGGGCGCCGCATAATGCATTTTCCGCTCAACCCTTCCAGCGGTCGTAAGCGTCCTGGTTGATTTTGATGTAATCCTCAACCGGCATATTGTTCAGTTCCGCCACGTAGGCGTCCCACTCGCTCAGGCTCTTTTCGCCCGTGATGAACTTCACCACATTCTCCGTGGCGTAGTTGACGATATCCTGCGCATAGGTGCCCAGCTTGATGCTCTCCTCCTCGGTAAACTTTACGCGAGGCACTGTCTCAAAGGGCACCACATAATCGCGTACCACATCGTTGGCCGCTTTGGTTTCGGGCAGCTGGGCCGCGCTCTGGTCCACTTCGTTGGTGATATACTGAGGCAGGTAGCCGCCCGGGAAGATGGCCCACTGGCCCAGAGCCTGGTCCAGCGTCAGTCCGTCGGGGTTGTTCTTGATGTTATCCAGCAGCTGGTACTTGCCGTCCACGACCTCATAGCTCTCGCCCTCGATGCCCAGGCGGCACAGCACGGTGCCTTCTTCGCTGTAAAAATAGTCCAGCCAGCGCATGGTTGCTTCGGGATATTTGTTGGCGGTGGTGATGACGGCAACGCCCGTCATCTGCACGTTGCTCTCCACGTTGATGAGCGCGCGGTCGCCGTAGGGGCCTTCCAGCACGGGGCACTGCACATAGTTCTCAGCGGCGGCGCCCATCCACTGGGTGTTCTGCGCGCGGGCCACAAAGCCCACCTGGCCGGCGTTCACCTTTGCGGCGGCCTGGGTCTGGTCCTGAGAATAGCTTTCCTTGTCTACCAGGCCCTCCGTCCACAGCTTGTTGTAAAATTCCACCATATTTTTGAATTTGTCCTCACGGCCGATGAAGCGCACCTTGCCCGCGTCGTCGATATCCAGCCAGCTGAAGGCATAGTCGGAATCCATAACGCCGTTGATGCCGAAGCCCCAGGAGCCGAGCAGGTCGTAGAACATGCGGTGGGGATAGTCCTTACCCACCACGCAGTAGGGGATCTCGTCCTTTTGGCCGTTGCCGTTGGGGTCGTTGTCGCGGAACGCCACCAGCACGTCATACAGCTCGTCAACCGTCGTAGGCGCTTCCAGGCCCAGGTTGTCCAGCCAGGTTTTGTTGATCCAGTAGTGGTGGATCAGGTTGCCCTCGGTCTTGTTGAGCTGCGGGCAGGAATAGATATGGCCGTCCGGCATGGTAATGCCCTTGCGGATGGCGTCGTCCTGCTCGATCAGCGCCGAAAGGTTGGGCGCATAATCCAGATACTCGTCCAGCGCAACGAGCTGTCCGTTGGCCGCATATTTCATCTCTTCCTGCGGGCTGATCTTCGCGCGCAGGATAATATCCGGCAGGTCATCGGAGGCAAAGGCCAGGTTGCGCTTCTCCGTGAAGCCCGCGTCCGGCACGCATTCCCATGCCTACAAGAACCACCACAGAAATAAAATGCGGCGCGTAAGAAATGGTCTGCACGGCTTTTTTCAGCTTTGGACTTTTCACCTCGTTGAATACCAGCGCCAGCAAAATCGGGAACGGGAACGCCACTATAAGGTTATACAGGCTCAACCCTACCGTATTTCGCAGCAGCCTCCAGAAATAATAGGAATCAAAGAAACGGTTCAGGTTCTCCATTCCCGTCCACGTGCTGCCCCAGATGCCCAGCCGGGGCGAGTAGTACTTGAAGGCGATCTGCACGCCGTACATCGGCAGATAACAAAAAATAATGAAATAGACGATCGCAGGGATCAAAAACAAGTAAAGGCTCTTGCTTTGGTTGAGCTTTGTGAGCACCCGCCTGCGCCGCTGCCTGCCGCGCGCCCGCTTTTCGGCGCGTGTCCGTGCCGGTGCGGCCGTCCGGCCGCCCTGCAGCATTTTAACCATTTTTTTCACCGTCCGTCCTTTGGATTTGTGTTCATAGTACAACCCAAAACACGATTTTGCCATGTGCAAAAATTGACATCCGCCGCAATATTTGCCAAGATACACCCTTAATTCTTGTTTTTATTGTTAAATATTCCTATAATATTTTTACAACAGAAGAAAAAACAGCAAAATTCTACAATTGGAGGTGATGAGTATGAAAGAAAAGCTGCCCGGGCTCTTTCGTCCGCTGATGAAATTCAATGTAACCGCTGTAATGGTCATCATTCTGATGTTCTCTGTTTTCAATGTTTTTTCCATTGTCCGCACACAGCAGCGGCAGGCCAGCCTGCAGACGATGGCCCTGAGCCAGGCCAGCCAGCAGATCGGGGATTTCATCGCCAGTGCCGAACAGTTGGGCATCGTCGTCCAGAATGATTCCCAGCTCATGGCTTATAACCTTTATAATAACAGAGACCTGCCCCACAATATCGTCTGGGAGCTGGAAATGCTGGCGCCCTCCGTCAACTCTCTCTCCTCCCTCAGCATCGTTTACGTAGATTCGCTGTACCCGCAAATCAACGGCGTCATCTATTCCAGCGCCGGGCGGTTCAGCTACGCCGATTACTGCCGCGACGAACTGAGCGGCAGCCTCACGGAAAACCAGCTTATGGAAGTGGTGTATGCCGCGGATCATGCCCATTTCGTGCCCCAACTCTCAGGCAATACCAGAAGCCTTTTGTATGTGATGCCCATCCCCTCCTCGTATGTGTTCTCTCCCGGCAGACTGCTGCTGCGGCTGGACTATACCTCCTTTACACGCGGGCTGCGCGCCACAGCGGCCGGAAACAGCGACATTTATGTATTCGACAGCGAAGAAAACCTGCTTTTGTACTTTGGCCCCACTTACGGCAACGATATCACCGCCGCCCGTGCTGCCGCAGTCGGGCCTGAAAGCCTTTCCGGCAAGGCCGTATTTCGCCACGAGCTGGAGAATTACGGTATCCAGGTGGTGCAGGCCCTGGATTTCTGGCAATATTATCAGCCTACGCTCACAGCTGTTCTCAGCCTTGTGCTGCTGGCAGCTTTCGTCACGGTGTCGGGCCTCCGCCTTTCTTATGTGCTGGCACAAAATACCGCCCGCCCGTTTTCCGTATTGGTACAGCGCGCCTCCCAGCTGGGCGGCGTGACGCCCGCGGAGGAACCGGATGAGATCGCCCGGCTCTCTCATATTTTTGAAGACCTCGTGGAGCAGCAGACTTCTCTGACAGCCGCTATGGAGAGCCACAGCCAACTGGAGGAATCCCAGTACCTGCTGTATCTGCTGGGCGTGCTTGGCGGGCGGGACTTTTCCGAAACCGTCGTACAGAAATACAGTACGCTGCTTTCCCGCTGGAGCCGCTTCGGCCTGCGCGTCCTGGTGTTCCGCTTTGACGATACCATTCATTTTGTGGAGACGTATCTCCCCAAGCAGCAATGGAGCATCAAATCCGCTTTGCGGCAGGAATTTGCCGCGATGTGCGGGGCGCAGGACGGCTTCGGCGCGGCGGTGGACCTGCAAAACGGGCAGGGGATCGCGGCGGTCGCTGCCTTCGGGCCGGACGCAGACTGCGCCTGCATTCTGGACGCCATCCGCGAAGCGCTGTGCCGCAGCTGCGGGCTGTCGCTCTCCTGCGGCATCAGCAGCGCGGTCTATGCGGCCGGAGATCTGCCCCATGCCTTCCGGGAGGCGAGCGCCAACTGCCGGTACCGCCTCTTCCACGCCAATTCCACCATTACGCCGGAATTTGTGGCCGACATCCGCAACCAGCGCACGCGTCTCTCTTATACGGGCGCGGACGATATTCTTCAAGCAGTCAAGGCGTGCAGCTACCCGGACATCTCCCGCGGAGTGGGGCGCTTCTTTGCCGATATCACCCGGGCCGCCACCCTTCCCTCCTACAAACTCGCCTATTTTGACATGCTTTCACGCCTGAACAAGCTGATTCCGGAATGCGCCGAAAACAAGCAGACCATGCTGGTAAACATGTTGGACCTGCTGTATGAAAACTGTTACGAGAGCACGGAAGTGCTCCAGCAGGACCTGTACAAATTCTGTATCCTGCTGGCCGATACCCTGTACGAGCAGCGCTCGGCGCAGCTGAGCGGCGGCCTGCTGGGCACGATTTATGACTATGTGGAGGAAAATTATGCCTCGCCCGCGCTTTCGCTTTCCTCCATTGCCGAGAGCCTGCGTTTTTCTCCCTCTTATCTCACCCGTTATTTTAAGGAAAAGACAGGTATTTCCCTGATGCAGTACATCGACCGTAAGCGCTTTGAGGAGAGCAAGCGCCTGCTGGCTGCCACCGCTTTGCCCGTTAAGGCCATTGTGGAGCGCGTTGGCTACACCGACGAGGCGAATTTTTCCCGCAAATTCAAAAAATATGAAGGCGTTACGCCCACTCAATACCGCGCCATGCAGAAATAACGGCAAAAGCCCGGCGCTTTCCCGTTTCTGGGAAAGCGCCGGGCTCAGCTTGTCGAAAAAGCTGCGCTTTTGCGCCAAGCTACCTACGAACAGGGCCTGCGGCCCCGTTCGCCGCGCACGGCGCGGGGTTATTTTAA
>OJQI01000189.1_pt1 | contig 39667 bp, 36 predicted proteins | sample 1598711 | NCBI WGS metagenome assembly OJQI01 (sample SAMN03922505, study PRJEB24848) | human gut metagenome | isolation source: stool sample | host: Homo sapiens | place: Germany | collected 2011-11 | reverse complement strand
GAGATAGCGTAGCGTCTCGTGGGCTCGGAGATGTGTATAAGAGACAGGTTCTTTCGGAATAGAAGCTGGACAAGAGTTCGTTGCAAGGAGACCGGTGTCGTTTACGAGTCGATAGCTCAGGCGGCACGGGAAACGGGAGTTTCGAAAAGTAATATCCAAGCGGCAGCAAAAAGGCATGGAACGGCAAAAGGCCTTCATTTTTACTATGCCGACGAACCAGAGCCGGATGATTTACTTCCCAGTAAAAGAGGGATAAGGGTTCGCTGCGTGGAAACCGGTGTTGTTTACAAAACGATTACCCAAGCGGCAAAAGAAACCGGAGCGTCGCAGGCAGGTATCCGCGGTGCCGCGTCCGGTATGGCAGGTGGCTATCGCTGGGAGTACGTCGATGACTGATTCTGGATGGCTCCATTACCGCGACCTGAAATCACGGTGCCCGACCTGCAAGCGTCCGGCGCATATCGCGAAGAGAGATGGAACTTTCTATTTCGTTGATGACGAATACAACCCGTTTGTCAGGCACGCTCCGGTGAAAACGACGGAAGAGGTATTCCGATTTTTCGCAAACGGTTACCGTCGCGAACATGGGGCGGAGCCGGAGGTCACGGGGAACAGGAAACCGTCGGAACGCGATATTCTTTCCGGCATGGGCGCAGTGTCCGCGAGAGTAGATTCATGAAAGCAAGGGGAGCAATGACGATGGACGATTGCGGGAGCGAGAAGACGATTTGCTATGAGGAGGACGGTTGGAGCGTAACACTCACGAGATACGTGAGTATGGAACTCGGTGAGACCGTTGCATCTTGGGTTGAGTTTCCGAACGGGTGGTATCTTCATTCGGACGATGCCGATGCCGAGTTCACGCAAGATGGGGCGAAGACGTATCTGCAACGCTTGAAATCCGTCTGGATGGAATCGCCGTTTTGGGATGGCGTGAGAAGAGCAATGGAGGAAAAACCGCAATGACAAGACCTGTTATCTGCGTTGAGACCGGGGGTGCTACAGGGATATCGAAGATGCGGCGCGGGCATACCGATGTACGTCCGGGTATATCCGAAACGGTATGGCACATGAGTATCCGGTGCGCGGGTTTCATTTCAAAAGGGAATGAGGGGAGGAATTGCATTGACCATCATCAAGCAGACCGGTGTGCAGAGTTCCGGTCACATGAAGAACCTGCGCGGTTATATCAACGATGACCGAAAGGTGATTCTACGCGACAGTCTGAACATGGACGGCTGTACGAACCCGAAGCGCTGGGCGCACCACATGTGGATGACGCGGGAAGCCTACGGGCACAACAAAGCGGCAAGGAGAGTCCGGGATAAGAAGACTGGGGAGCTTAAGGAAGCGAAGAACACGATTCTGTTTCACCAGATTCTCGGGTTCAATCCCGATGAGTGCGATTTAAACGGCGGGCGGCTCTCACCGGAAGAGTGCATGAGGTATGCCAAGGAGTACGTGGGAAAGCATTACCCGAACCAGCAGATAGTGATGGCGCTTCACAACGAATACTGCAAGGCGGACAAGACCCATCGCTATGCCGTCCATATCGTCATCAACCGTACCGACCTCTCCACGGGCAAGCGGCTCGATGAGGGGCGCGGGAAAAGCGCCAAGGTGAAACGTGCCAGCCGCATCCGCGACCTCGACCGCGAGTGGGGGTTGAAACAGGTCGTGGAGGGCGAGCGCAATTCCTCCGTCCACAAGAAGCAGCCGTCCCGTATCGAGAAGGAACTTGCGGCACGCGGCATCGACTCTTATAAGACGAACTTGCGAGAGCTGTGCCGTATCGCCGCCGGGGAAGCGGAGAACATCTATGATTACCGCGAGCTTCTGGAATCATGGGGCGTTGATACGGAGTTCAAGAGGGGGCGCATGTACGTTACCGACACGGACAACAACCGCTATGCCTTCTCCGTGGCGAAGCTCGATGCAGACCTCGGAACGAAGGGGTTGGAAGCTGCGTTCACGGCGAATGTGGCGAAATCCATCCATGCGGAAGGAAGCGCAGCCGTTGCGGAGAAGAGGGATATCGAGCGGCAAAAGGCGATGGGAACGGAAACGAAGGAGAGGTACCTTGCGCAAATCCGAAGCGTCTACCGGAAGTACCGCAAGGAGATACGCGGTATGGAGGGCATGGAAATCGTGGATATCCCCAAGCTGAAACTCCCGCGCCCCGATTCAGATATCGCGGACGATTCGGAGGTCAAGCGCCTGATTCTCGCCTGTTGGCGCGGAGCCGACGAACTCAGGGCGGAAGTATCCTCGACGGTCATGCCGAAAGGGAAGAAGAACGGCGGAAACGCCGGAAGCGGCGGTTCCCAGCGGGCGCAACAGGTACCTGCGCAGGAACGCCCGGAACCGAACAAGGAGAACGGCGAGCGTTAATTAAAAAGCGGCGCGGGCGGGATATTCCGCTTGCGCCGCTATACGGGTGTGTGAGAATCGGCATAAAAGCGCCCGCCGTTCCCTTAATGTCGCACATCAGGGAGCAGCGGGCTAAAGCAAGAAAGTTTCTCCACGAAGGAAGAAAACGCGTTCAGTTTACCTCACTATGCGTTCGCGTCAAGCTGACGCTTGAGATTCGACACCTTCAACCACTGGAGAAGGAAGGCAATGGGCGCGAATGCAGCCGGGATGGAAAGAAGAAGCGTCGCTATGAGGAGCAGTCCGAGAGCGTTACCCCACACGAACAGCTTTGAGCGCTTGATTGCACGCCATGCAGCGATGTAGCCAGCCGGTACCGTGCCGACGTAAAACCCGGTAAAGGCTGTTGCAGCCAGCAGGACGGGAACGAGTGCAATGATTCCAATTGCACCCGTCTGAGTTATCAGGGCAGGGGAATTAACGAGAAGCAAAAGGAAAACAACTATCGCGGTTATCGTCCCGACGATATAGAGGAACTTCTTCATCAAATCGAAGACTCGTTTTTCCTCATCATATTCGGCGCGAATTGCCATGGTGTTGTCTTGGTATATCGGGTGTTGGTAAGTTCTCATGTTATGACCTTCTTTCTAATGTCAATTCTAATAAGTCTGTTAGTTTGCATGACGGACGAATTATCGACCGTTCCATGTAAACAGATATAGGTTTACGAGTCTATCTTACTATATTGCTGGGTTGCTTTCAAGCTGGTTTGTTGTCCTATTTGTGCGGGATATATGGAGTATCGTCTTGAAGATTTATCTGGTTTGGTGGTATGATATATTACCAGTAATCAAGCTAGCCGTAAGAAAGGAGATACCATGGCGGGTAAGCCACAGGCGGAGAAAGCCGTTGAGCGTTTCCCGGAACTCGGGTGTTTCGCGGTTGCGGTGCGCCGCATCGTGTACGAGAAGGGGATGACGCTCGACAACGCCATCAAGAAAAGCGGAATCAGTAAATCCGCTTGGTTTGCCGGAATGGCCGGAAGCGGGGGAAAGCCGACGCGTCTGCCGAGCCTTGCATCCTTTTTCGCCATTGCGGACGGTCTCGGAATCACGCCCGAGGAGCTAATTGCCGCGATGCGGAAGGAAGCCGGAGTGCGTGAGAAGAGCAATGGGGAGAGGGCTGAGAACGATGAGTAGGATTTTCATTACCATGGGGAGCGCTTACTCGAAAGCCACAAATGTAAACCCCGTGGACGGCATCTGGTGCTCCGACTGCGGATGGGCTGGGCGCGTCGAGGAGGATATGACGGATTCTGAGGAGAGCGAAGAACCGCTATTCGAGGAGTTTTCCGAATATGTTCCGAAGTTCTGCCCAAACTGCGGGGTGAACCTGCGAAAACCCTAGAGGTGTCCAGACAAAGGGACACCTGATGCGATAGGCTGTTCCTGTCCGATAGGAAAGACCGGTAAGGTCGAGGAGAGAGATGGAAAAGGAACGTTTTCTTGTCGAGGTGACGGTGAAGGGCGAGAAGGATTGGAAGGTGATACACATGTGCGGGAACATGGCGGATGCCGTGCCGGTCGCGGATGCGGTACACAACCTCTCCTATCTGCTCAACACGCCCATCGCTATCCGCGTGCGCGAGAAGAGGGGCAAGGGGTTTGAGGGCTGACGGATGGAAAGGAGCGAAGATTACATGGCAAAGCATTTTAGCGAGGTGAAGAGGGAACTTGAGCAGCCGGACGGGCATATGGCCGGTATCGGCCAGCAACTTAAGCTCTCCGAGGAAGCGAGGGATGCCAGAAATGCCGGACGAAGGCTTGAGGACGAGAACGACGAGACCGACCTCATCGGAACCGTGAAGAAGCTGGAAGACCTTATCGCCGAGCAGCGCCGGAGCAACGAACGCATCGCAAGGGAGATGCGCGGCATGGTTTCGGAGATGAAGGATGTGCTCGAAAAGGTCGAGGAGCTGAGAAACGGCGCGGCGGACGCGCAGCATCAGGCGAATCAGATGGCGCTCATGGGAGTTGCCAATGCCCAGCAGAAAGCTGGGGAGATGACCATAAAGAACGTCGAAGAGGTGACTGCAAGGAGCAGGAAGGTCATCGACTCGATGGTAGAGGAATCCAAGAGACGCATTGAGCGGCTTTCGATGGTGACGCTTCCAGACAGACTGTTCTACTACTGTAAGTGGATGGCGGTCATTCTCGTGCTCATCATTCTCGTGCATGTCCTATGGGGTATGCTGGTGTAGAGAACTACCGGTAATATAGATAGCAGGAAATCTTCTTATAAGACAGAAAGGACTGACAGAAATGAAGAAAGACAGCAATATGTTTAATGACAACAGCACCGAGACTGAGGGTGTCCCGGCGGACAAGACAGCCGAAATCCCGAAGGTCGAGGATTCGACGGAGGAGGAGAACGCTAAGAAGCCGCTCATGCTCTTCGGGCGCGAGTTCTCCCGCAAGCAGGTCTGCGCGGCTGGTGCAGGAATCCTCTGTGCGGCGCTTCTCATCGGCGGCGGTGGATATGCCATCACACATGCGGATTGGACGGGCAAAGCGAACGCCCCTGCGGTGTCCCAGTCAAAGGACGATGAGGAGCAGGACATGGTGCTTTCCCTTGAGGTGAAGGCTGACGGCTGGGATACGGAAACCTCCACGCCCGTCATCGCCCATATCGAGGATGAGGACGGGAAAGTAGACTTCTACACCGCCATCGCCGCGAACAAGCAGGTGACCGTGAAGGTCGGTGAGTCCGGTACCTATACCGTCACATTCATCTCACCGGTGAACGCCGACGGCTCCATCTATAAGGTGCCATCGAAGAAGGTTACCGCCGGAAAAGCCGACAAGACAGTTGCCACAGGCGTGACTTTCGATAAGGTGGATGCGGACAAGGTAACGAAAGATGACTTGACAGCCATTGCCAAGGACGTTGCGGAAGCCGTGAAGAAGGGCGATTCCACCCTGACCGGGGACAAGGGCGCTGAGGTCGTGAAGAAGTTCGAGGACAACATCAAGAAGAACCCGAACGCCGATACCGATGCCGTCGAGAAGGAGACCGAGAAGGCTCAGGAGTTCGCCAAGGAAGAGAAGTCCGACGCGAAGACCCCGGAAACTTCCGACAGCAAGAAGAGCGATTCAGGTTCATCCAACGGCTCCAAGAAGGATAATGGGAAGACCACAGGCAGCTCCGATAATTCTGGAAACAAGAGCAATTCATCCTCCAAGAAAGACGAGGGAAAATCCGATAGCAAGCCGAGTGGCGGCAACAGCAGCAACTCCGGCTCAAACTCCAATTCAGGCAGTTCATCGAAAAAGGATGACACCCCGGCGCATCAGCACAACTGGGTTGCCCAGACAAAAACCGTCCATCACGACGCTCAGTACAAGACCGTCCACCACGACGCGGTGACGCATCAGGTATGGCATGACGCGGTGACGGAGGAACACTATATCTGCAACCAGTGCGGTGCGGATATCACGTCTGACCCTTGGGGGCATATTAACAACTCTCTTATGAATGGTGGTAATTGCGGAAGCTATCACTCTACCTATGTGACTGTAAAGCAGGGGTATTATGAAACCGTGACCGACCAAGCGGCCTATGACGAGCAGGTGCAGGTGCGCGATGCATGGGATGAGACTGTGACCACTGGGTATAAGTGCTCTTCTTGCGGTGCCACGAAGTAACTTGAAAGAGCAAAGCAATCGTCTATTTCAGGAAAGGAAAGCCCCGGCCATTTGACCGGGGCTTTTTCTAATGCGCTCTGTTCAGGTCTTTCGGTGGTTCCAATCCGTTCCGTTTCGATAGCTCTGCGGTCGCACTCTTCATATCACCGATTTCGGAACCGAAGAAATCCGGCTCCTCACGCTCAAGCGAATGGGCGGGAACCGGAACGATGATACCATGGGAACCCTTGATATAGGAGAGGGCATCGTGGCGCTCGCCGACCTCGGTGACCGACGCGGCGAGAAGGGAATCCTTGAACCAAGGATATCTTTGTTGCAATTTCTCCATGACGGCCATCGCCTTGTCAATCGGCATCACCGCTATCGACTCATACCCGGAATACTGGGTATGGATGAATCCGTTGCGTTCCATGAAGATTCGGATAAGCGACCAAGCTCCGCGCCAAGCGTTCGGTCTGATAGAGTTGTAATTTTCACTGAGCGCAGCCGTTCCCAAATCGAAGTGAAGTTCCTTGCGGGTCTCGGGGCGGAGGGGAAGCGATAATTGCAATCCGTTCTCAAGAAACTCCTTCACATCATAGCTTTCACCGATTTCCGTGAAGGTGGCTGCTTTCACGCATCTATGAAACCAAGGAAACTTATCCATCATCTTATCTACGGTGCCATAGGCGCGTTGATAGGACATGACGATATTTTCAGCCGATTCATACCCTGAATATTGTGGCTTTTCAAAGCAATGGGATTCCAGAAAGTCCTGAATGTCTGACCATGGATTCTTTTTACCAGTATAGAAGCGTTCAACAGATTTGTTGTCTAGGTCGAAATGAAATGCTTTCCTATCAAGTTCCATTTGGAATCCTAAGTGTAAATGCGGTTAGTCGTAAATACGTTCCGGACTGATATCCCGGATTACCTGTAGGTAGTCTTCACCCTCCGGTTCATTCATATCCTCATAGGTGCGCCATGACTTAATGTTCTGCATCACCCAAGGCTGTTTGGATAGAGTCGCGCAAACAGGGCACTGCGCCCCGAACTGCACCTTGCGGTTCTTTGCCTGCCAAGTACCAAGACCGATGCGCACGTTGCCCATTTGCTCCGCATATTTTCCCACACAGTCATAGAGGTCATCTACGTTGTAGCCATTCCTTTTTGCCTTCTCCTCATCGAACTCGATGGTGAAGCGCCAAGGTTTCTTTTCCATTTCTGCCATACCTATCGTCCTTTCTGCCAGATGGCTGTTATCATATGTTACCATTATACTATAATGCCAGTATTACGGCAATACGTTAATTGAACGCATGTTCTTCTTTCGGCGCGGGCACACGGCTACAGGATGGCAGCAAGGGCAGGTTCCGGCATCTCGCTTTCCGTCTGGTGCTCGGATGCGCTTACCATGTCATGACTCTCCCCGGCAAGTGATACCTCCTCTTCCAGTTCCGGTGCGTCAATCTCAATGTTCTTTCCCAGTTCCTCCTCGTAGCGCTCCATGATGAAGGTGTCCGCATGGTCGGCTTTCGATGCGGCTTTGAAGAGATAGGAAGGGTCGTTTTCCAATGCATTCATCCAAGATTGCAGATAGGAGACGTGGTTCTCGTAGAACTCGCCCTCCAAATCGGTGCTCTGGATACCGAGGTCTGCGGAAAGAAAAAGGCTTCCAAGCTCCGCGACCAGCTCTTCCTCAGCATAGGAAGGGCTTCCGAAGCGGGTGTCGAGTTCACGGGCGAGGGCGGAAGGGTATCCGGTAGAGTGGGTCATCTCATGCAGCAGGACGCGGGTGAACGCTTCGTCCGAGCGGAAGGTCTCTCGCGGGGCGATGAGGATGCGGTCGGTAGCCGGAGAGTAGGCGGCGCTGCCGAGATAGCTGGTGCTCTCGATGATTGGGCATCTGGAAGATTCTTCAAGGTTTTGGGCGATGATAGCCGTCCGGTCATTCTGGTGGACGGGAGCGTTCTCCGGCGGGATGCCTTCGATATCCTCCGCATTGAAGACGTTCCAGTAGCCAACGAGCTTCGGGTAGCGTCCGGCAAGCTCCTTCTCACCGGTATCCTCGTTTTCCTTGTAGAAGGCGAACTGCTTCCATTTCTCGATGAGCGCGGACTTGGCACCCTTTTTCACGTGCCAACCGGCATCCTTTATCTGGTTGAAGGTAGCCCACCGGTTGTCCGTATAGCCACGCATGAACCCGATGAAGCCAAGATGCACACGGTTTCCGCCCTGATACACGGTGCCGGAGACGGGGTTGTGCGGTGTTAGGGAGGGCAGGTACGGTTCTGCCCAACGAAGCCCGTCGCGCTTCATGTCCTCGATGATTTTCTCAACGACCACCTGACGCTGGTTATCAATAATCTCCGTAGGAGTCTGCTTCTGCTTAGATTTCATCATGGTCTCCTTTCCGTGAAAGCTCATTGAAATTATACGATAGCTGCCGCTTTTCCGACATGTTCTAAGAAAACGACCCCACAGAATCGCATCTGCGGGGTCTTGACGGTACGTTTGTAGCGTAGGTGCGGACGGATTGAAACCTGCCCTTATTCGGCATCAGAGCCAGTCTGAGGGGATTCGGTCGAAACAGTTTCCGTTTGCGCTTGTTTTTGGTCGATACTGGTGGTCACAACCGTCCGCTCATTCTGCTTCCAGAAGTTATAGGAGCAGGAGACGAGGGAGATGACCTGATTCGGTTCGGAATCGGTATCGAGTACCATGGCGGCATATTCCCGCGAGGAATCGTACCAGTTCCGAAAATCCGAATCACCGGCAAAGACCGTCCGTTTGGTCGGCTCCCATCCCTTCACGATATTCGCGAAGCGCACGGTGTAGCGCATCTTGGTGTTTGGGGTTTGGATGAGTACAGTCTGATGCTCAGAAGCGAAGGATTTATCGCTATACCGTTGGATGTTGCCGAAACAGGTGACCGCGTTCCCGAGGGTCAGGCTGTGTCCGAGGATGACGGCATTCGGACTTTGAAAGCCCTCCTTCTCGCATTCTGCGTCGAGATAGAGCGCACCCAAGGGATTGTAGTTCCGGTAGATATCGTGATGCAGGTAGTAATCCGGGTCAGATGCGTGGGCTTGCAGGATGGGATGGTTGATATCCGTCCCCGGCACGGTTATCCATCCGATAACATCCCCGTTCACGCTCTTCCAGTAATCCCAATCAACAGTAGGGAACTCGGATTCCCGACCACCTGCGCTTTCCGTGGCGGTTTCCTGCGGCGTGCCGTTTGGTGACGGTGAGGGACTTGCATCCCGATAGAAATGAAGCAGCACGCCGAAAAGGATGGCAGCGACGGCCAAGAAGACCGCCGCTGCCGCAAAAGCCGCACGGGATTTCCGGTTATGATTTCCCAATCTGGCCATCTGAATTACTTGGCGGCATCCGATGTGGCCTGCGGGGCATCCTTCGTCGCTCCGCAGGTGGTGCAGACCAGCTTGTCGATGACCGTCTCATCGTAAGCCGGGGTGTCGGTGACCTGTTTGTCATAGCCCTCGCTCACCATGACCTCATCGGTGATGGGGACATTGGTGGAGTAGCCGGAGTGACCGGTCTGCTTGATGTGGTCATCGGCCTTGCCGTCGATGACCTGCTTGCACTCATTGCAAACGGTATGGTAGGTGGTCAGGTTCTGGTAGACGGGTGCTATGTGCTCCGTGTGCGTCACAGCGTCATGGTGGACGGTCTTGTAGGTGATAGACCAGTCGTGGGTGTGAGACTTCTCTTTGCTCTTAGAGCCGTCCTTCGCAGACGCATCGGAACCGCTTTCCTTGGAATCATTCGCCTGCACGGATTCGGTCTTGGAACCTGCGCCGGTTGGGTGGCCGATGCCGTAATAGGCACCGCCGCCGATGAGCGCGACGAGAGCAAGGCCGCAGATGGCGGCAATGACCTTCCGGTTATGCGGCTTCTTCTCGCTTTCCGGGTTCGCGTGCATGTTGTTCCCATCCGCAGGTGATTCGGTGGAATCTCCGTCGTTCATCTCGATATCGTTCTCTTTATCGTCCTTCATGGGTGTATCCCCCTTTCAAATTAAAAAGGAAGGCAGGGTGCCGGAGTGTCGCGGCACCCTGCCGGTTTCAGGCGTTACGGGCACTAGGCTTCGGTGTTATCCTCTGCGTTCTCGTCCGCATCGCCCTTGGTGGTCTTGCGGCTCTTGATGCCGTAAGCGGTCGCGCAGCCTGCGGCAATCAGGAGGATGCCGATGGCGATGGCGATGTTCGTCATGTCAACGCCGGTCTTTCCGTAGGTGGAGCCTGCCGGGGTCGAGGTGACGGTCACGGACTGTCCCTCGTCGTTGATATCCTTATGCTCCGCTACGGTAACGTCCGTGGCCTTGCCGTCGATATCGCTCTGTTTGGTCAGCTCCTCGAAGACAACCAGTGTATGACCGTCGAGGGAGGTTGCATCGAACTCGCCGAGGTTGATGGAGACCGTGCCGCTCTCACTGTTCGGCGTGAACTTGAGTTCGGCGGTCACGCCCTTGTCGGCAACCTTCAAAGGTTCGCCGGTCTTCTTATCCATGAGCGTGGCATGGAGCGTGTACTCCTTGCCGGGGATAAGACCCTCGTACTTCACCTCGTCAGTGATGACGGCATCCTTGCCAGCCATCAGTTCATGGTCACCGTCGGACTTGTCAGTCGCGGTGGTACCGATGGTACTCGGGGCGAGTTTTACCGTCTGTCCCTCGTTGTCCTTATCGCATTCGCTCGCGACGATGGAAACGGGAGTCTCATCGGAAGCGTTCTCGATGCTGCCCTTGAACATGACCTCGAAGACCACGAGGTTCTTGGTCTCGCCGGACAGGCGGTCGATAACGTCGTTGGAGTTGAAGGTATAGTCCATGTCGATGGAACCGGACTCCTTCTCAGGGGTGAACTCCGCCGTCTTGTAGACAAGGCAGGAGAGGAGATCTTTGTTCTCCTCGGCATATGCCTTGACCTTGGCGAGGTCGATGGAAGCGGTCGGGAGCTTCTTTGCGTTCGACCAGTCGATACCGTTATCGGTAACCTCGACCTCATCGGCCTTGTAGGTTTCCTCGATATTACGGACGAAGCTTGTGCCGCCGTCTGCGGTGGCGCTGCCGCTACCCTCCAGACCGGTGAGCTTCCAAGTGCCGTCTTCCTGCTCGGTGAGAGTCTGGGTGTCGGTCTTGACAGTCCAAGTGCCGTCCTTGTTCTCGGTGCGCTCGGAAGCATCATAGGTATAGGAACCGTCCGCGTTCTTGACGATGGCGGCACCGTTGCCCCAGTCCTTGTCCTTAACCTTGATGGAGTAGGTGTTCGACTGGAAGCCGAGCACGCTCATCAGGCCGGAGGTGAACTTGGTGAGGTCATCCTCGGTATACTTCTTCGCGCCTTCGCCGGTCAGTACGGGAAGGCCGGTCTTTGCATCCATCAGGATACCGGCCATGGTGTAGGCCTTGCCGGTGAGCACATGGTCGTACTCCACCTTGTCGGTGACGGTGGACTCGGCATCGGCGATAACGGTCTTGTCACCATCGAGCTTGTCCGTGGCTGTGGTACCAATCTCGGAAGTGTGCATGGTGACCGTCTGGTCTTCATCCTCGATATCGCTATGGGAAGCAATCTCCTTGTCCTTGTAGGACAGGGACTCGAAAGCGACCACCGGCGTGTTGTCTTTCAGGAGCGACCCATCGAAGGTGAAGGTCACATCGACGGTGCCGTAGGTGTCCTCGGGAACGAACTCGGTCTCGGCGGTGACGGGGTTGCCGTCGGCATCGAGGAGCTGCTTCTTGGTGACCTTGCCGTCCTTGTCGGTGACCTTCTCGTAGAGGGTGCCGGAAACCTTGTAGGTCTTGCCGGGGGTCACGTTCATGTAATGGACGGTATCGACGATGGTGGCATTATCCTCACCGATGAGGTTCTTATCACCATCAAGGGCATCCGTTGCGGTAGTGGAGAGCTTGGGCTTCGTGATGATGACAGTCTGGCCGGAATCATTCACGTCGGCATGGGAAGCAATCTCATTGTCGTTGTAGGACAGGGACTCGAAGGCAACGAGAGAGGTACCTTCCTTGAGCGAACTGCCATCGAAGTAGAAGGTCACATCGACGTTTCCGTAGGAGTCCTCTGCGGTAAAGTTTGCTTCCGCAGTGACGGGGGTACCGTCCTTGTCTTTGAATACCTTCTTCGTGACCTTTCCGTTCTTGTCAAGAACCTTCTCGTAGAGGGCACCGATGACCTTGTAGGTCTTGCCGGGGGTCACGTTGTTGTAGTGGACGGTATCGCGGACAGCGACATTTTCCTCGCCCGTAACCGTCTTGTCACCGTCGGCAGCATCGACGGCGGTGGTGCCGATAACGGGAGCCTTCACGGTAACGGTCTGGTCAATGTCGTTGATATCCTTGTGGTCGGCAATCTCGATACCGTTCGTGGAAAGGGTCTCGAAGGCGATGAGCTTGGTGCCGGTCTTGATGCTGCTGGCATTGAAGGAGAAGGTCACGGTCGCGGTACCGCTTTCGGCTTCCGCCGTGAACTCAGCAGTCGCGGTGACGGGGTTGCCGTCGGCATCCACGAAAGCCTTCTTGGTGGACTTGTCCATAAGGGTTCCCGTGAGCGTGTAGGTCTGCCCGGCGGTAAGCCCGGTGTAACGGACATAATCGGTAACGGTAACATCACCCTCAGCGGTGACGGACTTGCTATTGTCCGCATCGCCCACAGCGCTTGTCGAGAGCTTCGGCGTGAGCACGGTCACCTGCTGGGAAACGTCGGATTTGTTCCTATGCTCGGCGAGCTTCGCACCCTTTGCATCGGTAAGCGTCTCATAGACCACGAGGGTCTTCCCCTTGAGGTCGTAGGAATCGAAAGCGTAGTCAAGCGTGACGGAACCTGCGGAGTCCTCAGCCGTGAAGGTCTTTTCAGCAGTGATAGCCTGACCGTTAACCGTGACAGCATCGCCGGTAGCGGCATCATGCAGTTCACCGATGACGGTGTAGGTCTTACCCGCGACGAGATGGCTGTACTCTACCTTGTCGGAAATCTTGACGGTGCCGACCCCAACGTAATGGTCGCTATCAGAAGCGTCGTAGGCGGTGGTGTGGATTTCCGGCTCCGGGTCATCGAAAGTGCCGAGGTCGATAGTCTTGGCATCACGGGTCACAGTAACAGTCGTGTTGATGAGCGCATAGCCCTCATTAGCGGAGCAGCGAAGCTCTTCAATGGAATAGGTGTCAAAGGGCAGGGCACCGAGCTTGTTGTCCGCCTTGACGGCATCGGAGGTGGAAGTGGTGCCGTTCCCATCGAGCACGCTGTTGTTGCCGAACCAGAAACCGGCGTTAGCATCGAGCTTTGTGCTGTCGATGGTGTCGCTTGCGGTCAGCGCCCAATCGTTCGCGTTGGTGTTCGAGTCATGCGCGTTCCAAGAGGACGCGGAGCTGAAATAGCCGTTCTCATCGGTCACAGCGATATGGGACTCGCCGGTAGTGAGGGAGGTCACCTTGAAGGGCACGCCTGCAAGGTGCTCGGAACCGTTATCGGCCTTTTTCGTGAACTCGATATCGGAGCGGTAGACCTGCTCGGCAACCTCCGGGACGTTGTAAGTACGAACGGCACCTGTGGTCGGATTCTCCTGAATCTTCTGGAAGGATACATCGTCGGACTTCACATAGCCTGTGGGTGCCTTGGTCTCACGAATGACGACAGTGCCGCGTGGGATGCACGGGTCGTTGTTGGAGTTGTAGTAGAAGGCATCGCCGGAAACAAAATCGTCGGCCTTGAAGTTGGCGATTCCGTTTTCGTTCGTCTTGAACGTCCAAGAACGTGTCGGCTTCACGTCGGCGTTCTTAAGGTCATCGTAGCTCTTGTAGTCAAGGGTGGCGTAGTAATCGACGGTGAACTCGGCACCTGCAAGGGTGGCGGAACCCTGCGGGAGGTTACCAGCGCCGTTATAGGTCTTCTGGCCGTCGTATTTACCAAGGAGCATAGCCATAGGGTCATTTGCGGGATTGTCGCTGACTGAGAGCTTCACAGGCGAGGATTCGCGATTCGCACCGGAAACATCTGCGGTGTAAACCTGCGAATCGGTGAAATATCCCTTGGGCGCCTTGGTCTCCTTCACATAGTAGCGTCCGGGGTTGAGCGAGACGGTGTTCGCGTTCCCGCTTACGTTCGTCGTAAGGGTCGCTACCTTGTTCGAGCAGTTGGAGTCAGTGTAGACCCCATATTCGGCACCTGCGAGGGAATAGCAGTCATTGGCATCGGTAAGGGTCTTATTTGAGGAGTCCTTATGCAGTGTCAGATATCCCTTGTGCAACGTCTTGATGACACGGTAGTAGCGAACGGGATACTTGGGCGTGATTTTGGAAATCACGTTGCCGCCTGCGGAGTTCGGGAAATAGCCCTTTACAATACCGTCCGCGTGGCTGGAAGAGTGCCAGAAAAGGTCTTCCGAGCTGTTGCTGCCCCAGAAGAAGCCGATATGGCAGTCTGAATTGCTATGATTCCAGTCCGCCGGCTCCATGTAGATGATATCGCCCTTCTCAAGAATACCGGACGCGAGCATCTGCTCTTTGGAGCTGAATGTGTAGCTGACGGCATTGTTGTCGCGGCAATACTCATCCCATTTAGATGCGTTCGTCTCGTTACCCCTGTTGTAGCCGTCATTGGCGGTATAGTTTCCGATGATGGATGTATTCGCTCCACAGGCACGGAGGACGGCAACCACAAAACCGGCGCAGTTCATATAGGCACCGCTACCGTACTCGCCCTTCGGTTTCCAGCAGTCCCAAGTGTCGATTGCGCCGCCCTCGCCATGAGGCCCTTTGTTGCCATATGGCGTGGTGAGGTAATACTCGTCGTTCTCGTGCTGGGAGAGCACGGACTCGACCGTCTTGGTGGCACCGAGTGCTTGGTCGATGGTCTGACCGGCAGCATAGGCGCTAACACCCGATTTCTGCGCGGCATAGGCAAGCCCGGTGGGGCAGGCCGATTGGAAGATGAGCACTGCGGTCATGACCGCAGTGAGCACCTTAGATTTCTTGATTCGTCCGAGAATCTTCATGTGTTCTTTTCTCCTTCCTTGTTTGCGTGGTTTTCTGTAGCTTCGTTGGTGGTTCGTTTGAACTGCGTTTCTCGTTTCGTTCTATCTCTAACCGAAGTCATATCCGCCGATAGCCCCGGTGTTGTCTTCCTCGTTTTGACCTTCCCCGTCATCGTCCACGAAACCCTCGTCCTGAGAGATTTCTGCATCGCGGATGCGCTCGATGGCGGATTCGGTGTAGCCCATGATGCGGGCAATCTCATCATCCGAGTACGTCGGGTGCGCGTGCTTCAGATAGTCGAACACGGCGATGGCGCGACGGTTGATGGATTGCACTGTGGCATCGGAGTAACACAGCTGCTCCATGGCGAAGAACCGCTCACCGTTTATCAGCTCATCGCCCTCCCGCCACAGGAGCTTTTCGCCGTCCTTCTTGAGCCAGACCACATCGTCCAGCTCATCTGGCGAGACGAGGAGCATGGCGCTCCCGACCTGACGGGTGGCGGCGGGAACCTTGGTGCCCTCAAGGGTCACCTGCCCGCCTGCGTGCTGCGGATTTCCGTCATACCAGTGCTCTGCGAGGATGATGCCGTTTTCCTCAAGGGCACCGAGGTAGAGGTTCCAGTCGGTAAGGATGTTCGTTCCCTTCGCGCGGAACGGCTCGGAGTTCGTCTGGGCAGACGAGTCGAACTTCTCGTAGCGGAAGGACTTGTAGAGCACCTCGATTACCATGGACTGTCACCTCTTTCCTCTGTACTACTGGGCAATATCCTGTCCGGTTCGCGACTTGGTGGACTTGGCGGGGTCATCGCCTGCGAGCGCGTCCTTCCCGGTCTCCATGTCGCGCGCTTCGCCCGCAAGGCTCACGCCGTCCTTTGCGGCGGCACGCTCTGCGGCTTTTTCGGCCTTATAGGAGTCCTGCGCCACCTTGAGTGCGTGGGTGAGGTCGGTGGCCTTCACCTCATAGCGCTGATACGGGTGTTCGGCATCGTCCTTCTTCCCCGTCCAGATGGGCACCGGCTCGTCCTTCTTGAACGAGACCGTGGCGCGTCCCTTCTCAAGCATGTCCTTCTTCATGTAGTCGGAGAGGAACACATCGGTTGAGAAGCCGCTCACGTCGATGCCGTTCACCTTCGTCCCCTTGGGGAAGGAAACGAAGCACTTCTCGAAGGTGCGCCCGTCACTTGTCTGAATGTCGTGGGGCGTGAGGAAGGCGGCGGGCATGTTGATTTTGGCGTAGTTGTCTGCCTTGGGAGCCTGCTCTGGCTCCGGTGTCTTCTTGGGCATGTTTTTTCATCCTTTCTGTCTGTGCGGAACGGGTAGTCCCGCGCGGTGTGTATACGGTACCCGATTTTAGCACAATGGTGTGTTTTGGCTGCTTGGGATAGCTGTCGGCGAACGGATGCAAGTCCGGTTCGAGTGAAAGCGGCTCATGCCTATCGCACCCCCTTCGCATGGTTCATGGGTTGTTCCGCACGGGTCGTATCGCAGGTTTCGAGCACGGCGCTTCCGGAAGCGCAGTCATGGGATTCGGCGTTCAGGTCGTAACCGCTTTCCAAGGCATCCGTGAACTCGCTGCCGTATACGTTTTCGAGTGCCGCGTGGCACGCGCCCCGCATCTCGGCAAGGCTGCTGTGGTCTGCCGATGCGAACTCGTTTAAGTCGCGCATGTTGTCCATGACTTCGGTATCGAAGGTGAAGGCCGGGTAGGAGCAGAATCCCGAACGCATGAACTGGCCGGTGAAGGCTCCGAGCTGGGAGATTTTCGAGAGCATCGCTTCTCCCATGTTATTGGTGTCGAGGAAAACGGTCGCGTCCTGTTGCAGCGGGGAACCGAAGTTCACGGTGACGCTGCTCCAAGGCTGTCCGAACGATTCGTCGGTCGGGTCGGAGAGATAGGCGGTCACTGCAAGGTTTCCGTCCGCATAGGACTCCTGTACAAGCTCGACCTGCTGGGTGTATCCGAAGGCATCGAAGGAGAACTCGATGCCCGATTTCTCACTGTCGTTTCCTCGCAGGTTCCCGGAAAGCATGTCCGGGGAGAGCGGTATGGCAGGGCGGTCTGGTGCGGATGTGGTCGTATCGTAGGGCACTTCCGGGGTCTGGGCTTCGGGCGCGTGGGGCATGGAAGCCTGCCCGAAATCCATGTTCCGAATATCCTCGGGAAGCATATCCGGTGATAGGAGTGTTGCCATGTCATTCCTTCCTTTCTGCCGCTACCTGCGGCCTTTCTTCGTGGGTTTTCTCGGTGTGAAAATGGGTTCTACCGACCCGTCCTTTTGAAGAACGACTGTGCAGTCGAAGGTCTTCCCGGCCTTGGACTTGCAGCCCCTTAGCGAGACCGCCTTCCCGTCAAGAAGGGATGCGGCCTGCTTCTCGGTGAACTTCTTGGTGCAGAAGCCGAACAGCTTGAACCCGCAGCCCGCGACCTCCTTCCAAGTGCCGTCCTCCTGCTTCTCGTTCTTGATGGAGGAGCAGGCGTAGATGGAGCCGGTCTTTATAACGTCCTTGCCGCACCTCGGACACTTGCCCACTACGGTCTTTCCGGCACCTGCGATGGATGCGCCCACGTAGGCGGTCTCGCGGTGGTGATTGAAGACCTCGATGACGGAATCTTGCAGGGCGTTCACGTCCGCCTTGCCGTCTGCGATATCCTGTTGGATGAGCCACCATCTTGCGGTCACGTCTGCACCGCGAATCTCCGGCGGGAGGAGTGCGTAGAACGCCTTGGCCTTATCGGTCGCTCGAACCTTTCCCTTTCGTTCCTCAAGGTAGCCACGGGTTTTCAGACCCTCGATGATGGAGGAGCGGGTGGCCGTCGTTCCGATACCGCCGTGTTCGCCCTTCTTGCCGTCATCCTTACGCTTAAGGATTTCCCGGATTTCCGGGTCTTTGACGTACTTCGCGATGGATGCCATGTCTGTGATGAGGGTGCCCTCCGTATAGGGTGCGGGCGGGGTGGTCTCCCCTTCCGTGATTGAACAGGAGATACCGGCAAGGGTGTGGCTTCCTGCGGGAACCCATGGGTTCCCCGTATCGGAATCCTCTCTGACGCGGCTGTTCGAGATGTTCGGGAAGACAGCCGTGAACCCCGCGTCCGAAAGGCGCTTCGCGGTGAGCTTAAGCGCTCCGCCGTCCACGTTTACCGTGCTCTCGCTCACGTCGTACACGGCGGGAGGAAGAAATTGCACCGCATAGCGCTCGCAGATGGCGGTGTAGACCTTGGCTTCGTCCGGTTCCATCGCGGACACGGGCGCATCCGCTTCCTGCGGGATGATGCCGTGGTGGGCGGTCACGTTCCCATCGTTGAACGCCTTGGAGTGGAGCCGGTAATCCAAAGGCCAGCGCACGCCGAGGTTCTTCATCGCCTGCGCAAGGACTGCCGGTGCCTGCTCTCGGTGCTCTTCCTTGAGGTATTGGGAATCGGAGCGGTTGTAGGTGATGGCTTTGTACTTATCACGCAAATCCTGCGTGATTTGCTGAGTCTCGGCGGCAGTGAAGCCGAAGCGCTCGCTCATGTCGGAAAGCAGCACGGTCAAGTTGTAGGGAAGCGGCGGGTTCTCCTGTTTTTTCGATACGGTCGTTTCAAAGTGCAGGTCGCGTCCGTCGAGCTTTTCCTTAAGGGCTTCCAGCGTATGCCGCTCGAACAGATGCTTCTCACCGGCAAGCAGCTCCTTTCCCGGCAGATACTTGAAGGTGAGTTCTCCGGCATCCGAATCACCGCTTGCAAACAGCTCGTAGAACTTTCGGGTGACGTGGTGGGCGATGGCTTCGTCGCGTTTCACCACAAGCCCCAGCGTCGGGGTCTGCACGCGTCCGACGGTGAACAGGCCGTCGAGACGCTTGGTGGCGAGTCTCGTCTCGTTCACGCCGAAGCACATATCCGCCATCTGTCGGGCATAGGCGGCGTTGCCAGCACCCCGGCAGGAGTCGTTGGGCACGAGCTTGTCGAATGCCTTCACGATGTTCTTCTCGATGTTGTCGTTCACGTAGACGCGCTCGACCTTACCGGCGTAGCCGAGGTAGTCCAAAAGCTCGTCCACGATAAGCTGCCCCTCATCGTCCGGGTCACCGGCGGCGATGACGGAATCGCAAGTTTTAAGGAGTCCCGCAATCTGGTCTATGATGGGCTTCTTACTCTCTCCGGTCTTCTTATCGACCGCCGGTTCCTTCGGCCAGTCGTGAACCTCGATAGGGAGCACATCAAGGCTCCAAGGCATTCCCCATTTTGGGTCGATGGCATCCGGTTTTAGCAGTTCCAAAAGATGGCCGGCGCAGGCACAGACCGTGTAGCCGTTTCCCGAGATGGGAAGGCGGGCGCTTTCGGACACCTCTTTTCCCGTGATGGCGCGGGCGATATCGCGGGCGAGCATCGGCTTTTCCGCGATGACTAATTTGCTCATATGGTTTCCTTCCTTTCTGGTTTGCTAGGCTTCTGGGAATGAAAAGGCTGGGATATCGTCATCGTCATCATCGAACTCATAGTCGAAGGTATCGTTTGGAACTCCATGGGTATAGGCGGGCGCTTCGGCTTCGCGTAGGTACTTAAAGTCGATGAGACGGGAGGTCAGGCTCGCTTTGAGGGAGATGCGACGAATGGCCGGAAGATGATTTACCGAGTCCCAACAGAGCAGGGCGAAGTCCTCGTTGGCGAAAAGTCCCCCGCAGTCGGCGGGCTTCACGCCGTCGGAGTTTCGCTTGAACGTGCTCGGCACCCAAAGATACTGATGGTATTTCGCTACATAACTGTATGTTTTCCCTTTTTCAATTTGGACGAACATAAGGTCGAGGGCGGACTTGAAGTTCTCATCGTTCTCACGCGCTTCCGCAAGGGAGAGGAGTACGGCTAGGCTTTTCAAAGAGAGGTCTTTGCGCGGAAACCATTCCACGAGAAGCCCGACGAGCGCCATGAGATAGTTGCGTTCCGTACGGTCGGCAATCGCGAGTTCTGGCGAAAGCTCGTCCGTGATGCGCAGAAAATCGCGGCACCATTCGGCAACATCCTTATTGGTTCTAAGCTCTTCGATGGGCTTCATGTTAGGAACGACCTTCCTGTTCGAGGTTTTCGGTGTTTTCCCTTTTTTCTTCTTGAAGAACATGCTTTGAAATCTCCTGACCCTTATCTATCCAAGGCACTTCGGGCGTTGCAGAATCCTGTCAATATCGAGACCGGAGCAATTTTTAGCAAGTGGAAGCCCGGATAGGTCTTCAAGCGCTTCGATTTTCCTGCCGCTTACGAACACGAAGGCATCCATATCCCGTAACAGGGCGAAGTAACGGATGAAGTTCTGTCTGCTGTAGACGCTCAGGACCATATTCGTTTCCACTTCGCGCTCCCCGTAGTTTCCCGTGCCGTCCGGCTTGATGCCCGCGATGAGCGGGGTGTCGTAGGCATCGGTCGCGAGAAGGATGGCAAGCAGAACATCGTCCCTGGTCGGGCTGTTGGCGAGAACCACCGGGGAAGCAAGAAGCTCGGGAAAGCGCTTTACCTGTTCGATGGAGAAGCCGTGCCGGTGGGGGTTGTAATCGGATTTCGGCGTGAGAGCCTGAAAGAGATGCTTCTGCGTGTAGAGCATGGGGCGCTGCTCGAACCCGGTCTTCAAGAATATCTCCGGCGTGTCGCAGACTTTCAGGGCATCGTAGGGGCTGTATGCGCCGCAGGCGGCAAGGTCAACTTCGTGTCCGAACCGCAGGTACTCGCTGCATCTGCTCGCATAGGCTTCTTGTGCTTTTACATTTCCGTTCCCATCCTTAATGTGGGCGATGCCGCACGTGTCGAGATAGGTCAGGCGTTCATTATCCGGCATTGCCACGGAGTTCTCGTACTCGCAGATGGTCGTGATAATCTCGGAGCCTTTTTCTGCTTTCATCATTCGCACCTCCCGTTCTTTTTCGCATTTGTGGAGATGCCGCTCCCATACGGGATGCGGCATCCTGTCTTTCAACTTTTTGTCACTTCGGGTTCTATCCGATGTTCTGGTTATCCTTTCCGGGCGCATCCCTTGCAGGTGCATCCGCCGCGAGCGCGTTCCTGCCGGATGTGCAGTCGTGGCTCTCCACGGAAATGTCGTAGCTGCCCGGAGTGATACCGTGCCGGATATCATCGACGGCCTTCGCCCCGCTTCCGGGTCTACTGATAACGGTGAAGTACCCTTCCACGCGGGCAGTCTCTCCATCCGTGAGCGACCGGCTCTTCCCTGTCTCTGGGTCGAAGCCCACGGCTACGATATCGCCGTTTAGAACGGTGTAGAAATCCCCCATCTCCACGACCTTCGAGTAATCGAGCTGGGAGAGATACCCGGCTTTTGCCATCTCCTCGGTGGCGAAAATGGCACGATTTGGCGGGCAGGTGAACAGACCCTCCTCGTTCACATAAAGGGAAACCCCCTCGCCGAAAGCGATATCGAAAGTCTCGATATTTCCACCCACCAGCGCTTGCAGCGGTTTTAAGGTGGAGCCGTTTTTATCCGGCAGAAGGGTCACCTCGCGCGGAGGTTCGCCGGTGGCGATGAGCATGGCACGGATACCCTGTTCTTCGGGAGTACCGAGCGCGTCTTCGGGAAGCGGTGCGCCGCCTTCGTTTTGGATAAAGGCGGAAAGCTCCACGCGGGCGCGGTTCATCGTCGAAAAATGGTTTGCGACCTCGTAGCGGCTTTCCAGCTGCTCCCGGAGCAGGACTTTCAGGAGAGGAATCCGGTATTCGTCACCGGCTGTCTCCTTGAAATCACCGATGGGGTCGTAATCCGGGTTGCCCCAATCGGAGCGGAATCCGCCGTCTTGCAGCACGCGGCGCACGTACTCCTCCGACTGCTCATCGAGATTCAGGTATCCGGTGAGGGTTGCCCAAGTATCCCCCTCCGGCCAAGCGAAGGCATAGGTGAAGGATTCCTTATCCGTCTGTTTGGCGAAGCCTGCACCCGCGCCTTCCCTGCCGAACAGGGAACCTATCTCCTTGAAATTATCGGTCATCTATTCCATCTCCTTGTTCTGATTGATTTTATGGGTGCTATCGAGTCCCGCCTGCTCCGCAAGCGCTTCCTTGCCGGATGCCATGTCACGGGACTCGGACTTGATACCGGTTTCGGCAACCAGTGCCTTTTCGGGTTCCGCCTGTGCCAGCAGATGCTCCTTCATGGATTCCAGAGCCGGAAACGGGGTGCCGTCCCTAGCTTCCGCGAGCAGGTAGCGCATCTGCTGGGAGGTAATGGCTGGGGTGTGCATAAGGATTGTGGAGACCTTTGCCATAGTGGCATCGGAAAACTCTGCCGCCGTTGCATCGAAGACGGCCATGAGCTGTTGCGCGTTCATGTCCGCGCACGCCTGCATGGTCATCAAGAGAAGTGGCGCGTTATACCCGCACCGGTTCACGGCATAGGCACAGGCGCTCATCTGCTCTACGGAAAGGGAAGCCGGGAACAGCCCCGCAAAGTCCGCATCGCTCAGGTCTGCAACCGGGGTCTGCCCGCGCATGGCGGTAAGAAGCGCGATTTGCTGCTCCGGTCTGTATTCCGGGTTCATGATACGCGCCACCTGCGCTTCGGTCAGCGAGTGCTCACCGGTATAGGGGTCATGACGTGCGTTTTCCATGGCGGCGGCGATGACCTCCATGCTCTCAGGGGTAAACGCGGGCTTCGCGATGGCGCGGACGGTCTCATAGGGGAGAATGCCTTGCAGAAGGAGGTTGTTGATGGTGAGCAGCTGGGATCGGGAGAGACGTTCCACAGGCAAGTCGCTCCCACCGTGCGCCACGACCAGATAGGCGGCTTCCATGCGCCGTGCGTCCATCTGCGGGTCTAGGAAGCGTGCGAAGTCTCCGCCCCTGATGGCGATTTTCGCGATGGCTGTCATCTGCGCTGCGGTGTACTTGGGGGTCGCGAGAGCATCCAGCACGTTTTCTCCCACCGCCGGATTCAGCGCGGCGGCGATGATGGCATTGGCCTGAAAGCCGTTGTACTCGTGTTCGGTCAGGCGCATCGCGTCGGCTTCGGTTAGGCCACGGTCGATGGCCTGTTCGTACTGAACGAGCTGTTTGTCGGTAACGGTTTCCGGGTCGAATGTTTTTCCGTCAGGTGTCATAGGTGTCCTCCTTTCTGCCAATGAAACGGCTTTGTCACAGGGAGCCATCTGCCTTTTCCGCGCGTGTCGGGGCATCCTTTATCTCCGACTGGCTATCGAGTTCGGTGCGAGCAGCCTTCGCGTCGCGGGCTTCGGATGCGAGAGATGCGGTAGGCGCTTCCGGCTCGGCGGATGCAGACTTCTCGGCTGCACGCATGGCTTCGGCGGGGGAAGCCCCGTCCATCAGCGCGAGGTCTACCGAACGCAGCTGCGCAAGGTCAAGCTCCGTCACGGGGAGGTCTTTGCCGCCGTGGAACAGCACGGAAACAGCCGCCTTAAGTGTCTGCTCGTCCATATTGCGAAAATCGAGGGGGTTCTTGCCGACAGAAGCGATATCCAAAAGACCGCGCATCTTACCGGACGAAAGGGTCTTGTCGGCTATCGTCTCAAGCGTCTCGGGCGAGACGTGCGGGCTGCGGGCGGCTTCCATGAGGATATCCGCCTGCCTGTGAGAGAAATCATGCTTGGCAATCTGCGTAGCGATGGGAAGCGGCACATGGCTCTCCATCGCTTCCGCGTAACGCGGGTAGTCTACGTTTTCAGGCACCGTCGCAACGCCCTCCGGCACCGCTTCATAGGAGACGATATTTCCGTCGATGTAATAGCCGAGGTCGATGGGAAGATAGCTGTCAGCTTCCTTGGTCTCGGGGGAAAGCTCGCTCTCCTTAACGAGTCCCATGATGCGGTACACGTCCTCGGGGGTCGCGCCGGAATCGAGAAGTTCGTGGAGGGTCTTCTCGATAGCACCGGAAACATCCTCCATCTCCGGGTCGGACGTGCGCTCACCGAACGCGAAGCAGGGACGGGCGAAGTTGGTGTTCAGGGTATCGACGGTATAGACCCTGAGCGCATACTCCCCCGGAACGTACCAGTAGTCCTCATCGTTGTGGTAGGTGAGCAGGAGGGAGAGGTCAACGGGAATCTGCTCCTGCCCAATCCAGAAGTCGTTATCTTGCATGGCAATCATCCTTTCTGTGTTTCTGGTTGTGCGGTTTGCTGGCTTTCTGGTGTTCTATCTAACGGGAGAGGTCGGGCTTTGCGACCAGATGCTCGCGGGAAGGTGCGGCAGATGCGCCTGCAAGCTGTTTGGAAGCTGCCATCATGTCCTTGGCTTCCCCGGAGAGGGAGATACCGCCACCGCCCTTTCCTCCGATGCCCGCACCCTTTGTCACGACGGCCTGAACGACCTCTTTTGCGGCCTGCCCTGCGGTATTCACAAGGCCGCTTCCCGTGCTGTCACCGAAATCTTCTGCCATGTTCATTTCTCCTTTCTTGCAAAAAACGCCTAAAGGGCGTTTTCGTTGCTGTCTCTCGACTCATTCAGTTTCCGAATCACATCGAGGGCGGCTTTCCTGTTCTCAGGGAGAGCGAAGCGCGATAGGGCGGCTTCTTTCGCTTCCCCCGAAAGGGAATAGCCGCCATCGTCCGCACCGGGCAGAATGCCGAAGACCTCCTTGCAGGTCTCCTTGAGGAAAGCATTCACCTTCGCAAGGTCATCGCCCTCAAGCCAGTCGGTCGCGGCTTGTGTGCTGAGTGGATAAGCGAATCCATACGCTTCAAGGCCGTCGAGGTCGGCACCGACCATTCCGTTCCAAGGGTAGCCGAGCAGGGTGTTCATGTGGAAACTGGCTACGAACTGCCCGTTATCCTCGGTATCGTAGAACTCGACCATCGTGTCGGCGCAGGGGGGATTTCCCTTCTTGCTTCCGCGAGGGAAGCCGTCCGCACGGGGTTCACCGGGATAGACGAGATGCACGCGCCATTTTCCGGTGGTGAACTCGCGCGGAAAGGTGAGATAGGGATTCTTTTTCATAGATTCCATCCTTTCTAAAGGGCGTTCCCGTTAGCGAGGACGGTCGCGGCTTCTTTGCACTCGGCAGCTTTTTCTTCAATCCCCATCTGGTTTCTGCTCAGCCCATTACGGGATGCAGTGGCATCCTTCGCTTCCCCCGTGAGGGAATAGCCATCCTCGTCCTTTTCGTCACCGGGAAGGGAGCCGCTAAACTCCATGCAGCTTTTCTTGAGAAAGTCGTTCACCTTCGCAAGGTCATCGCCTTCAACCGTCCAAGCGGGGATGCCGCCATCAAGGGAGAACTGGTTCCCGTTCTTGAGCATCGTGTCGAGGGAGACGGCAATGGAATTGTCCTCAAGCAGGTCGGTCATGTAGTAGCGAGAGACGAACTGACCGCCCGGGAAGCGTGCGGCATCCTGCGAGGTATCGTAGAACTCCACAAGGGGGTAGGACGCGCGATGGGCGGCGGCAGGTGAGCCAGAGTAAGCATTTAACTCATAGGTCAGGCAACCATCGAGACCGTAACGCTCTCCGGGGTAGATAAGATGCACACGCCATTTGCCGGTGGTGAAGTCGTGAGGGAGCGTCCCTTCCTCTTTCTCGTATTCCTCAGAGGGGCATCCGAAGGACTGTTCCACGTAACGAGGGGCGGCGCAGAGTTCCGGGCTATTATAGAGGTCGTGGACGAACCGGTTCTCATCGCCAAGCTCATAGTGCTTTCCCATGGCGGTAAGCCCTTCGAGGGGCAGATAATCCTCGTAATCGAGCTGTCCCCAAAGGCGCTCGCCCTCATCGGTGAGCTGACGCATCTCTATCGTCCTTTTCCGGGGCATCCTTTTCCGGGGCGTTACCATCAAGCCCATCCCTGCCGTTTTCCATATCGTGCGCTTCGCTGTCAACGGAAACCGCTTCCGGGTCGATATCGCACTCAGCGGTGATGTCACCGTCGAAATCAAAATCCTCCACCTCGTCGCGCAAGTCCCCGAGGTCAAGGTCTCCTTGCAGCTGCTCGATAGTAACGAAACCCTTCGGCAGCTTCGGATGGTCATAGGCGTACCGCGCGGCACGCTCGGATGCGGCCTTCTCGACCAGAGTGTTTACCTCGTCCTCATACTTTGTCAGGGTTTTCGATATCTCTTCGATTTCCCAGCCGGAGAGGTACAGCTCGTCCTGCATCCACAAATTCGTCTCCTTGCAGGAGTCGTAAGCACGGAGGGCGGCAGATGGCTTTACCCCCTGTGCGTAGAGCTTGTCCACAGACTCGTCAGTGGAGTATTTTCGCAAGGTGAGGGCATCGTCTGCGAGGGCGGAGAAGACCTGCGTGACAGTCGGTTCCCCATCAGATACGAAGGTGGTGGAGAAGTCCTTTCCGCCTTTGGAGAGGGTGAGCGAGTATTTCACGTAGTAGTCTGGGGCAACGGTGTCCCTTTCCCGGTTCGTAATCTTCATCTGGAAGCCGGACAGAAACTTAGCTACTGCTTCCGTAGTGTCGTATGTCATAGCGCGTTCCTTTCCATCGGAAGCCGATGCTCGGCTCCCAATAATAACTTATTAAGGGGAAGGGGCGCACCGGTTTCGGCACGCCCCTTCGGTGAGCGGTAGCAGGTTTTCGGTAAGCGTCTACGCGCCGAGGATTTCCTTTGCCCAAGAGCCGGACTTTACAAGCCCCATCATGGTCGTGATGAGAACGGCGATAGTCTTGATGATGACACCGAACGAGTCGAATGTTTCTACGCCCTGTGCGAGACCAAGCATCTCAGCCTTTCCCAATCCACCGGAAACCGCGAGGGCGGTCACAAGATGCGGGTAGAGGTAGAGGATGAGAACCATGACCACGCCTGCGAGGGCTGCTGCCGCAAAGTTCTTGAGGTAACCGATTCCGATTTGCTTCGTCTCCTCGAAGCCGAGAAGGGAAATGGGAATCGGAGAGAAGGCGGCATAGACATAGAGCTGAACGGAACGCCCGAGGGCAACGACCATTGAGACCGCATAAAAAACGAGTCCGACCGCCCATGAAATGAGTCCGAAAATCAAAAGGAGGAAGCATCCGCCGAACGTGGCATCGGCCGCATCGTCCTTGGTCATCTCGATTCCGGGTTCATACCAGTTTTTCGATTGCAGCTTGTCCGACACGTTACCAACGAGGTCGTTGAAGATGCTGTAGATGGCAGAAACGAGGTCGAGGGCGTTGTCGATGAAGTAGCTGAGGATGCAGTAGGTCACCACGAGGAATACGATATCCTTCACGGCGGGAAGGGTGCTCGTCGCGTCGATGCGCTGGCTAATCTTGATGAGTTGCATCAGCATGAAGAGACCTAGGATGGCATGGGCAACGGGGATGACCCCGGCCTGATAGAAGTCTTTTACCACGCCATACGGCTCGGTTGTTCCGAAAAGCTCGTTGAACGGCCCGGAAATGAACTTCGCATCAAGCGTCTGGTTGATGACACCGAAATAGGTATTGAAGAGCGTGGCAGCGATTTGCAGAAGCCACGTTTTAATCATGTTGGGGATATCAAGGAAGTCCCCGATGATACCCGCATAGGCCGGATGGGGAATGAGGAGCACGAGTGCGCAAGCAGCGAAGAGCGCGAATGTGCCCGCGAGACAAGCCTTTCTCCTGCGCAGGGGAACCGTCTTCGTCTCCTCATGCTGTGTGGATTGTAAAGTCAGTTGTTCATTCATAGAGATTCCTTTCTGCCTGCATGGCGATGCTGCCCTAGCCTTCGAAGGAGAACTCGCCCGTGGACTGCTCGTAAACGCAGGTGATGGAAACAGGGTTTGTGTCGTTGAGCTTGAAGTCCGTGGTGATGACCCCGTTCTCATAGTCGAGGTTCACGACTTTCTGCCATGTAGCTTCGGTGACAGAAGGGTAATGGACGGCGCACCACTTGGAGAGGGCGCTGATGACGGCCTTCTCATCCCCGCCGAAGAGTTTCGTGACCTCGCTGTTCATGCCCTTCACGGTAATGTTTGTCACCGCTTCGGCACGCTCGTATGCGGTGTTTTTCTGAGCGAACATCGTAGAGCTTGTAAGGGTGGAGATGGTGTTCTCACCGGGGGTCTTAGAATCGGAGTTCACCGCAGCGCCGCTACCGTCCGTGTAGGTCACGATATGGGTGCCGGTATCGGTCTCGAAGACGATGGTATAGAGATAACCGCCGTACCCATCGGAGGTCTTTTCCACGCGGGAGATGGCGTAACTATGGACGGTCGGGGTTCCGTTCACCGTTTCCACGTAGGAGTCATCGGCAAACTTGAGGGTGTAGCGCCCCTCGCTTACCGACCAGACGGAAGAGGAGAGGGTATCGATGAGTTCCTTGGTATCGGTATCGTATCCCTTGATGATTTCCTTCTGGGCATCGGTAAGTTCCACTTTCCCGGTTTCCTCCTTCGTCTTCTTCTCAGCGGCTGTGGTAGTGTCCGTGTTATTTTCTGCGTGCTGCTCCTTTGCGGTTTCCGCGCGGTGATGCGACACGTTGATGGCGCTCATGGCAGAGCCGCAGGTGAACATCAGGAGCAGGCACAGAGCGATGACGGAAAACTTCTTGTGTTCCGCCATCCATGCTTTCAGTTTCTTCATAGCAGGTATCCTTTCTGGTTTTCTAGCGCCAGTCCCATGGATAGCCGCAGACAACCCATCCTCTTCCGTTTTGGGAAACCCAATCGGACAGGGAGATGGTGCGCAGACCGGAGTAAATGCTATCCATGACCTTGCCGTCACCGATATAGATGCCGACGTGCCCGTAAGCGTTACCGGCGGCGGTGTTGGAGCCGTATTGGGCGGAGATGAGCATTCCTACCTTTATCTGGGAGAGGTCGGTGGTGGCGCGTTTCTGGCTGTAATTGGCACCGTATCCCTGATTGCCGAGCTGCGTATTGCCGTTGCCGCCGACGTGATGACCGGCTCTTGCATAGACCCTTGTTGTCCATGTGGCGCAAAGGTTGGCTCCCGGCCACGGAGTCTGCGAGCAGGCATTCACGATATCCTTCTGCCACTGGTCGGCGCTCTGGTAGTCCTGCCCGCCACCGGGAATGAGGGTGGTGCCGGAGTACCGATTCTTGAACTCCTCTGCGGTCATGGAGTCAAGCTGCGCAACGAGCGGATAGGCTTGGCAGATGGAACGGTACTGGGCGATATAGCTGTCCTGCGACGCGGTGTAGTACCCGCCTTCGCCGAGGGCACGCAGGAAGAGTTCGGAGTTGTTGGTGTCGATGGCCTTCTGGTAATTGGCAACGCGGGTGTAGTTGGACTGCTTGTAAAGATGCTCACACCGGTACTTCATGTACGAATCATCGTCCTTGAAGACGGCGAAATCCGCGTAGGTCTTGTAGGCAGAGCCGGAAGCACTGTATTCGGTGGTGAGCATTTTAACGGAACCCGTGATGAGTCCGCCGTAGTCATAACCGGCATATTTCACGCCGCCGTAGTTGTGGTACAGCCGCCCGAGGTCGGAACCGGAGTCCGAGGTGCCGTTCTCAATCATCATCTGGCCGAGGAGTGCCGAAGCGGGATATCCGTATTGCTCGTGGGCGTTCAGGCACGCGAGCACGAGGTCGTAGGTGACCCATGCGGGCATCCCGTCAAGCGATGCGCTCTTTTGCTCCTCATCGGCGGCACCTCCACCGACAACGGAAATCAGACCGAAGGCCAAGATGAAGGCAATGATGAGTGGAAAGAATTGGGAGACGGCACCGGCAAGTGATGAAAGCATTCCCTTGATGCCACCGGAAAGAACCGTGAGCGCCTTTTTCTTTCCAGCTTGCGCCGCAGCATTCTCATAGACGTTCCTATGGAAGTATTTGGAGAACTGCATCCGATTCTGGGCAGCTTTCTTATCCAGTTTCTCGGTGCGGTATTTCTTTTCCGAGAGGGCACCGAGGGAGTCTTTCTTTTCAAGTGCATCCTTACCGGAACGAAGGTGCTTTCTCGCCTTTCCGGCAAGTTTCGCGCCGGAGTGCGTGGTTGCGACCAAATCGTCCGTGCCTTCCAGCTCGGAGTCTTTGAGAGCGTTGTGGGCAGCTTTTACGGCTACACCCTTTGCACCACGTTTCAGGCTCTTATTCAGATTGTGGCGAGACTGCACCTTTTTCGTGAGGGCATTTTTTCCGGTTAGCTGGCTACGGGATTTTCCGTCAAGGGCATCGGCGGCGGAAGTCTTCTTACGTTTCCTTGCGATGGCATCGAGGGCGGTACTTCCCGCGCCGTGCGTGCCCTTCTTGCCGACGGAATAGAGGTCACCCTTTAAGGCTTTGGCGCTCTTATCTGCCTTTTCCACCAGACCGGTATTGACGGCATCCGTCTTTTCGGTCTTGAGGAGATTACTCATGGCTTTCTCACGGTCGTTTCCGCCGGTCGTGAAATCCGAAGCCTTCATCTGACGTTCACCGTCCTTTCCGGGGTCTTCTTACTGGGTTGCTAGATAACGGGTTTTGCATCTTTCTTGTCCCCAAGACCCGTCTTCTTCGTCTCATTGGGGTTCGTAGAGAACAGGTCATAGAGGACGTTGCCGGACGGGAACTTGCCGCGAATCGGCACACGGGCGTTTCCTGCGATGAGCAGACCGTCACCCGGCTCTGCGGACTCGTCGATGCATTCCTCCTCCTGCTCGGACAGGTTCAGAAGCTCCGCCCACTTCATACGGTCGAGCGGGGACTGCTTGAGAAGCATGAGGAAGTCCGCGTTAAGGACGATATTTCGCGCCGCTTCGTTGGCGAGCATCGCCGTGGCGTTCTGACTGATACCTGTCAGCAAAAGTCCGAATTTTCGACCCTCATTCGAGAAGCGGGAGAAGTAGTTAAGTACCGTCGGGTACGCGAACATACTCTGCATCTCCTCGACGTAGAGCCATGTGCGGACGTTTCGCTTTGCATTGAAGTACATGCGGTTGCGGACGGCTTCGCAGACATTGATGAGGGCGAAGACCAGCATGGAATCCGGCAGGTCTTTCAGGTTGAAATCCACGATGCGGGTGTTGAAATCGACGTTGCTCTGATGGTTGAAGAAGTTCATGGAACCCTTCACGAAGCGCTCGTAACGGAGTGCGATGACCTGTGCCTGCTCCTCCGGCTGCTCGTTCGCGGCATCATAGAAGTCCTGTAAGGTCGGCGGAAGATTGTCTCCGCGCTCTGCGGCCTTCTGGAAGGCAAGCTCGGTGCAGCGCTGTACGAGTGACTGGTCAACCTCAGAGAAGTTCGACCCGGCTTCGGCAGCGGAAGCGCCCGCCTGAGCTAACATCGCGTCCACCTTGAACGCAATCTGCTCGTTTCTCGTCATGTGTTCCACGGATACCGTATCGAAGGGGTTCAGATGGGTTCCGGTACCCACGCCGAAGTGGTAGGTGCTACCGCCGTAGCGTTCGGCGATAGCGGTGTACTCGCCTGCGCGGTCGATGACGTAAATCTCGTCCGTCGGATTGGAGAAGATGGTGCCCGTCATCTCGGTCTTGGTGAACATACCCTTACCGGAGCCGGTCTTGCCGCAGACGAAGCCCATCGGCGAGGTGAGCTTCTTGCGGTTGCAGACCACGAGGTTGCGGCTGTGCTTGTTCTGGCCGTAGAAGTTGCCGCCTGCATCGTCAAGCTCCTGCGTGGCAAACGGCACGAGGATGGAAACCTGCGCCGTGGTGAACATGCGGGAGATTTCCACGTGGTTATGGCCGAGCGGGAGGATGGAATTAAGTCCCTGACGCTGGCGATAGTCATAGGTGTCAAGCTCGATGGAGTTCTGACGTGCCGTGGAGATGATGCGAAGTACCTGCGTATCCAGCGCTTCCTTGCTCTCCGCGTAAGTGTAGACAAGCCCCGTGAAGACATAGAGACGCTGGTTCTTGTTCTGCAAGTGGTCGAGCACGTCCTCCGTCTCCTCCTTGGAGTATTTCAGCTCCTGCGGGAGGATGGAGAAGTCATAGCCTTTGTTCACTGCCGAGCGCTGTTCCTCGATGATTTCCTTGTCAATCCATGCGGAACGGGTGCGCACGTAATTGATAGCCTTGGATTTATCCATGGGCTGCACGTACCACGTGATAGCCATGGGGATAGGAAGGTCTGCCATGTCGGCAAGTGCGCGGTCGGAAAGTTCCGAGCCGAACTTCTTCATCACGAGTACCTGTGCGTAGACCCCGTTATCGAGCTTTACGCAGTCGTTATAGTGGCCGTCCGGGCGGAAATCAATCTGCGTCGGTGCGATGCAGTCCTTGGTAGTCTGTAAGCGCTTGGCGGAAATATCGCGCTGGTAATCGAACAGGAACGGCTTATAGGGGTTCAGGAGTGAATGGATGACAGAAAGGCGCTGGGTGCCGTTCATAAGGTGTGCCTTGCTGCCGATGGAGTTTAGGATGCGGGAGGACTCGACCTCGATACGGGAGAGCTGACGTGCTGCATCTTCTGCGGTGTCTGCCGTCACGGAATAGGTGAGGTAGCGGTTCCTGCGGATGTTGCTGACCCCCTCCTTCACCTTATCGTTCAGGATGTTGTTGAACACCTGCGCGTCGTTCCTTGCAGCATCGTTTGCCTGACGCTCCGGGTCGAAGAACTTGCGGTGACCGACCTCTTCCTTGAGGAGCGGCGTGTTGATGACGCTCATCTGCACGAGCGTATCCGCACCGAACTGGTCGTAAAGGCGGGTGATGGCGGAGAACATGGCTTTCTGCTGCTCATCGCGCACCGAATGGTAACTGGTGTCATCGAAGGCGATGGAAGAGGAAAACATTCCCTCCTCCACCTCACAGATGCCGTCCTGATACATCTTGTTGTAGCCGATGTAGTTCACCACGTCCTTCGCGGAGTCGCGCTTCTTTCTGGCATCGGCCATCTTATCGGACAGCTCCTTGTCCCTGTCCTTTAACTGGGACTTGATGGAGCTGTAGGTCTTTTTCGCTTCCTTCTCGGCCTTCTTGGCTTCCTTTTTCCTGCGCTTCATCTCGCGCTTGGCGTGCTTCTTCTCCTTTCGGGTCAGCTTTCCGGCACCCTGCGTGACGTGTGCGACCTGAGAGATGGCATCCATGTCGATAGCGCCGGTATCGGAGCGCAGGGGCGCGGTGTTCCCGAACCCGTCACCGGATGCATGGACGAACGCGTCCACGTCAAATGCGGCGTTAAGAGATGACCCGTCCTGCCCTTGGGGAGTAGGATTCGATGCCGCGAAGGTTTCCCTGCTTTCGGTAGTGTTTTCCATAGATAGTTCCTTTCTGCTTGCTGTTTTCCGACTCAGAGAGAAGTCCCGCAAGGCGCATGGACGGCTTATAGAAGATGCGGTCGTTCGTGAAGTTTGCCTTAAGCCAAAGCGGCGCAAACTGCTCGAAGGGCATCCCGCAGGGCTTCACGAAGCCCACGCACCAAAACGGCAACGAGACGGCGTAGATAAAATAGGTGCAATCGCTGACGTTCAGCCCCAAAACGAAGTAGATGTAAAGCCCGGCAAGTACCGAGACAGAAAGCGCACCCGTGATGGATACCAGGGTGCGCATGGTCATCTTGCCTACGATTTTGGGCTGATACTCGGCGATATCCTTGTGTACTGCTACAGAGAGCATGTTAGATATCGCTCCTTTCTAACCCGCGAGGGAACCCCAGTTGATACCGATCTTGAAGTACACGGCAGCACCCACGACGATGGCACCGCCGATAATCATGGCGAGGGCACCGGAGAGCTGACCGCCGCCGCCCTGCATACCGTCCTTGATGGTAAGGCCAAGGTTCACAAGGCCGAAGACGATGAGGATGCCGCCGAGGGCGGTCACACCATCAGAGAGAAGGTTTTTCACGTTTTCAAGCATGCCTGATTCCTTTCTTGTTTACTTGTTTTCTAGTAACCGTACAGATGGGCAAAGGCGATACAGGTAAGCCCCGCGACGATGATTGCAACGGCTTTGCATATCTCCCCGCCCCCGCCGCGAAGAAGTCCCGCGAGGGTCATCCCAAGATAGATGATTCCCACGACGGTGAATGCGCCCGCAGCGGTTCCTATCGCCGGGGCGGCGAGTTTGACGAGTGTTTCCAAGTTCCTTCCTCCATTCGTCCCCTTTCTGCCTTTTTCGCGTGGCATTTCTCTTAATTATAAGTGACTACCGGTTCAGCAATTTACCCAGAAGCCCTTTCCTTGATTTTTTCCATGCCGCCCATTTCCATGCCGTGAACTCCGCACCCGTATCCTCATCGGGGGTGTACGGCTCGCAGCCGTTTTTCAGATACCGCTCGAAATCGAAGGAGTTCTTATGCAAACGCTTCCAGTTGCGCTTATCCACGATATAGCGGTATCGCTTATGGGCGTGGGGGTCGTACTTATCATCCATGAGCGGGTTGGTACCGGCGATGAGCAGGATTGCCTTTAGTCGGCTCATCTTTCCGATTTCTGCTGCGTCGATAAGGTCACGACCCTGAATCTGCAAGTTCTTACTGGCGCTTGAGGACTGCCCCGTGGACTCGTTGTAAGTCATCTGATGGATGGTCTGCTTGCCAATCATCTCCGCAATCTCCTTGTTGGTGGAGTTGGACTTGCCACCGAGGAAGAGCGTCGAGTCGCAGCAGTCGATGATGGTCTGCGCCTTCTTATCGTACTTGCTTTCCAGCTGGCTCATGGATTGCAGGATGATGGTGATGCCGATGTTACGGGAACGGGTGACCGCGATGGTCTCCTCAATCTGCGGGATAGTGCCGATGTTGGCGAACTCATCGAAGATGAAATGCACCGGGGTCGGGAGTTTCCCGCCATAATCTGAAAGGGCTTTTCGGCACAGCTGGTCGATGGTCTGCCACATGAGGATGGCGAACAGGAAACTGAGGGTCTTGTCGGTATCGGAGAGGATGCCGAAAATCGCCACCTTCGCATCCGGGTCACCAAGGGTGTCAATCTCCATCTCGTCATAGGTCAAAAGCTCGCGCACGCCATCTGTCGCGATGGGCGCAAGGCGCACGTTGCAGGAAATGAGGATAGATTTTAAGGTCTTGCCTGCGGCCACCTTGAAGTTCTTGTAGTTCATCAGGGCGAAGTCCTCGTCGGCGGAAAGTCCCCCGCAGTCGGCGGGCTTCACGCCGTCGGAGTTGCGCTTGAACTTACTGGGCACCCAAGACCAGCCGTTATCTGCCTGCTTGGTGCAAAAGCTCCTTGAGAGACCGGCATTTCCCGCAGCGTCAGGAGAAGAGCCGTCGTTTTGCTTGTACTTCTTGCCCTCCTCGATTTGGAGGAACATGAGGTCAAGAGCGGACTTGAAGTTCTCATCGTTCTCTCGTGCTTCCGCAAGGGAGAGGAGCGTGAGAAGCGAGGACATGTTGTAGTCCTCCGCCGGGAACCAGTCACGCAACAAGGCGATGAGCGCCGTGTAGAGCATCTTCTCCGCGTTCTCCCAAAACGGGTCACCGCTCGATTTCCCCTCGGGGTTCGTGTTCATAATGAAGCAGTTCACGAAGGAGAGGATATCGGTATCCGTCTTCACGTACTTTAACGGGTTGTAGTGCATGGACTCATCAAGGTTGATGGTATTGAAGCTCTTGAGCTTATAGCCGTTGTCCGTGAACAGGTATCCGGCATCCTTAAGAAGGGTTCCCTTTGGGTCGGTGACGAAGTAGCTGGTGTTGAGCTGGCAGATGTTCGGGGTCACGTAGTTAAAGGTCTTACCGGAGCCAGAGCCGCCGACCACGAGGACGTTTAGGTTGCGGTCATATTCCGGGTCGAACTTGGGACGGTGCAGGGCAAGGCCGAAGTTCTTGGTGAAGAGAAGATTGTTATCTTCGGTCTGCAAGTCCTTAAACTTCTTTCCTTCCTTCACAGTGCCCCAGCGGGCGGAACCGGATTCTTCGCCGGAACGATAGTTTCCGATGAACGCCACGTAGCGAAGCCAAATCATCCAGATAATGAGAAAGCAAGCCCCGCCAAACAGCAGGGAGTTACTGGTCATATCGAGGGCAAACGGTGCATCCTTTATGGTCTGCCACATGGAAAGGAATGCATCGCTCAAATGGTCGAAAATCTGCCCCGGATAGGTGACGAGGGTTTCGGCGTAGCGGTCACCGAGATAGAAAAAGACCGTGGCGATGACGAGGGTGCCGAGCGCCGAGGTGGCAATCTTCTTATTGATTTCCGGGTTCGCGCTATTTGCCATATCCATCCTCCTTTTCCACTTCTTCCAGCACAAGCAAGAGCGTGGTCACAATACTCGTGCGCGTCTCTCGTGTGGCCGCGTGGCGGAATCCTTCATAGCAGGTGAGCGAAAAGTCCTCGGACACATCAATACCATTGGAATCGCGCGGAGTGAGACCGTCGCACCGGGAAAGGGCGGAAGGCTCCCAGAGGGTCGTGATGCCATCTTCCGATTTCACGCGCTTGCACCCGGACTTCATTTCATAGAAAAGGTTGTCGAGGGTGGTATGGGTCTCGTTGTCCTTTGGCAAGGCGGCATCAAGAAGGGAGATGAGGTTCCCGATGGTACGCTGGGAAGGCTCGCACCAGTCCCTTAAATATCCAAGGCAGGCCATCAGAAGAAGTTTTTCCGTCTTCTTAAAGAAGTCCCCATCCGAATCGGAGAGGTTCACGATGGATTCTGCGATGGTCTCGATATCGCTGTCCGACTCCATGGTAAGAAGTGGGGAGCATTTCAGCCTGTCCGGCAATTTTTCTTTGAGTGTCATGGTCTATCTCCTTACAATACGTCTTCGCCGTTAAAGGGCAGGCTCGAACCATGCTCCCGCGTGGTTTCCTGCGCCTTCGTCTCCGTATCCATCTGGTTCTTGGCAGCGGTCATATCGCGTGCTTCCCCCGTGAGGGAATAGGACTCGGAATCATATTGCTGCTCCTCGCGAATATCGGAGGGGCGAATCTCGCTTCCGGTCTGCTCTGCATCCATGACGGCGGTGCGGGAATCGGTATCTGCGCCATCGTGGCTCTCAATACCGGAGTTCGGGTCAGGCGTGCGCCCGTCGTTATCCATGGAACCATCAGATGCAACCGGCTCAAGCAGCTGTTGTTCGTCACGCATCTGCTCCTGCGCCAGACGCGCATTCTGCATGGCAAGGTCTTTATCCGGGAGGATGCCAGCGTCCTTCGGGGTATTCTGCTCGAACCAGTTGTGGGTCACATCGAGGTCGTACCGGTTCTTTAACGTCTCCGCAGAGACCGGCCAGTCGCGACCGCGCTCATACGCCGGTACCGAACCGTCCTTATTCAGGCTTGCAGGCTCGTAGGCCATGACCTCACCCTTGCTGGTTTCAGTCACACCGAAGCCCTGCGCGTTCATCTTGCGCTCGAAGTCGGAAAAGTCCGTGCAGTCTTCCCTTGCCTTTTGGGCAGCGTTTCGGATGTTCTGGGTATGAATGGCGGTGTCCTCGGCACGAAGAGTGGCAACCCTATCGCTGCGGGCAGGTGCGTCCTTTCCCGGCACGTCATAGGTCTTTTCCGGGGCATCCGTTTTCACCTGCGTCGCGTGAACCTTGTAGGGGGCACCGACGGAAATTACATCGAAATCCTCATGGGTTTCACGACCAACCATCTCTGTAAGCTCCTTGTGGGAGTAGCCGGAGAAGAAAATCGAATCGTCGATATTGAGGTTTTCGGTATCCTGCTCGCTAAAGAGCACATCGTAAGTTTCTTCTGGTGCATCCTTGTAACGGATGGTGACCGGAATGACCGTTACGTCCTCTGCCGGGAGGTCGGGATAGCTTGTCAGCTCCGTGAGGGAATCCATGGTCTTCTTATTCACGGGTTCCGCGTGATTCAGTGCGTCGGTGATACGCTGCTCATCGAGACGCGCCATCACGTCCTTAAATTGCGGGGCATACCCTGCGACGGTCTTAGCATCCTCCTTGGCAAAGGCAAGGAAACCATTTCCCTGTTTGTCCGTGTAGGCGGCGGCATAGGTACCATTCTCGCGGCATACCTGCGCATAGTAGGCGGCTTCCTCGGAAGTACCAAATGGTACGACCACCTGCTCACGAGAGGATTGCTTCTCAGCCATTGCTTTTGCCTGCTCGGGAGTGTTCCCCTCCTTCTTATAATGGCGCTGCCACCAGTCAAAAGCACGTTCCCTGCCACGTCCGAACCGCAGATAGTTCTCCGTCTGCCTTGTGACGAAGTTTAGGAGGGCGTTTCCCATGTCATCGCCGAAATCCTGAGCCATGTGGCATCATCCTTTCTTTTCCGATTTCCTGCTTTTTGAAGCGGCAAGAATGCCGTCTCCTTGGGGACAGATTATAACGCAGGCTATTTTTCTATCCCTCTGCCCTATACACGAACATGCAGGTAGAAACTGCCAAATGCACGGATGCCGATGATAGAAAAAGACACCATCTAGCATCAAATGAACCCATTTGCGCCTATTTGCGAACGTTGACCCTTTTCTCATCTGGGTAGAGGGATTCGCCCCTCAACCATTCCGCCCACAAATCTTTCATAAATCCGCAGGCGGATTGACGGAAACATTTGGAACGGAAAAGTTGACCGGCTCCGACTTTCGTGCATTCGCCTTCGCTGCCGCGATGCGCCGGACGCAGGAAAAGCGAGGGGCTTTCCCGCCGGGCACCGCGACCGCTCATTATATGCACGGAGATTGCTGAAATGGGGCGCTGCCCCAGACCCCGGCCACTCCGCGCAAGCCGCAGGATTTTGTCCTTTCGGCGGGGAAAATACAAGTCTTGAATGTTTACCGGCTTTCTTGTAAAATATATATATAGCAAGATGGTTGATACCTTCTTGTGAGTCGAACAGGAGGTGGCTAACACCGATGAATCAGGAAGAAACGATGCTTTTGCATAAGGAGAGATACAAGGAAACGATTAAGAACCTGACCGTGATGAGCGATATTCTCGCGCGGAACGTATTCAAAGATAAGAATGCCTGCGAGTATGTCCTTAGAATTATTCTGGAAGACAAAGAACTGACCGTCATCGACAATGAGACGCAGATGGATTTCAGAAACATGCATGGCAGGGGCGTCGTGTTGGACTGCGTGGCAAAGGATGGAAGCGGACGCGTCTTTAACGTCGAGATACAGCAGGATGATGAGGGAGCGCACCCGAAACGTGCCAGATACCATCTTGGGATGATGGACTCAAATGTGCTGGATACGGGAAAGAACTTCGATAAGCTCCCGGAGACCTACGTGATATTTGTCACCTTGAAGGACGCGCTTGGATGCGGACTCCCGATAGCCCATATCGACCGGATAATCCGCGAGAACGGCAAGGAGTTCGGGGACGAGGAGCACTTCATCTACGTGGATTCCAGCAAGGACGATGGCAGCGAGCTTGGAAGACTGATGCACGATTTCCGTGCGAAGGAAGCGAAAGAGATGCAGGCGGGAGCCTTGACTGACCGCGTGCATGAACTGAAAGAGACCGAGGAAGGAGTGGAGCATATGTGCAAGGAGATGGAGCAGCTTTGCGATGAAAGAGAACTTGAAACGAAGAAGAATGTGGCTTACTCCCTCGCTGAAAAGAAAATGAGCGTTGAGGATATTGCCGAGGTTATAAAAGTAAATATTGAAACAGTAAAGAGCTGGCTCGCAAGCACAACAGTGGCAAGATAGTTAGCCGCATAAACAGCTTCACGGTTTTATGGCTCTGCGGGTTATTAGCTCGCAGAGTCTTTTTGATACGGATTCGAGCAAGGACGATGGCGGTGAACTTGGAAGACTGATGCACGACTTCCGAGCGAAGGAAGCGAAAGAGATGCAGGCGGGAGCCTTGACTGACCGCGTGCATGAAC